>Ga0208485_1000338_pt1 | contig 14187 bp, 13 predicted proteins | sample LakMenEpi27Jul12_FD_150707 | JGI IMG/M metagenome (GOLD analysis project Ga0208485, IMG submission 150707) | Freshwater microbial communities from Lake Mendota, WI - 17JUL2012 deep hole epilimnion (SPAdes) | ecosystem: Environmental > Aquatic > Freshwater > Lentic | place: Lake Mendota, Madison... | reverse complement strand
CAGAATGGTTAGAAGCTCCATCTCACTAACTCCTAAATCATTTAATAAATCTAAATCTCCACCTGGCTGTTCTTCATCCTCTTCCTCTGGAAACTCAAGATCTAAAACTTCAATTAACTCTGCTGCAACCTCATAATCAAGTGCGTAGGTAACATCTGAAATCATCATTTGCATTTGATCACCAAGTGATCTTGCAATAATTACAAACTCATCTTCAATTGCAATTAATGCAATCGCGCCGCCATTTGTTTGTTGCGCTTTAAGTGAATCAATAATTGACCCGATATCGCGGGTGGAAGATAGGGCAGCGGCATTCCAGCGGCCATCTTCATGCCAGGCGATGCAACCAAAATCTACTGACATTTAGATCACACCCTTTCACCTAAGTTGTGCTCAAGTAACGGCCTTCTTATTCTCCCTTTATTCCATGCTAATTGGTAGTAGGGCTCAGGGCTTGTAGAGTAATTATGTGAAAATCCACATCGCAGACCACCCGCTGATAACTCACAAGCTAACGGTGCTGCGGGATGAAAAAACCGATTCACCAACATTTAGGCGCCTAACTGAAGAGATTGTCACCCTGCTTGCTTATGAGGCAATGCGTGAGGTTAAAACCGAACCAGTCAGTGTTAAAACTCCAGTTGCAATGGCGCAAGGAGCTCATTTAACAAAACCAAAACCAGTTGTGGTGCCAATCCTTAGAGCAGGCCTTGGCATGTTAGAGGGAATGTCTAGATTAATTCCAACTGCTGAAATTGGTTTTCTTGGAATGGTTCGTGATGAAAAAACTTTAAAAGCAACAACATATGCAAATAGATTGCCGGAAGATTTAACAGGACGTCAGTGCTACATATTAGATCCAATGCTTGCAACAGGTGGAACCTTAGTTTCAGCCATAGAGTTTCTTGCCGCAAAGGGTGCAAAAGATATTACTGCGATTTGTATTTTAGCTGCCCCGGAAGGAATTGCGGTTTTAGAAAAAGCATTTGCTTCCTCAACTTTGCAATTAAAGTTAGTAACCGGAGCGCTAGATGAGCGGTTAAATGAAAAGGGTTACATCGTTCCAGGTTTAGGTGATGCTGGGGACAGACTTTACGGTGTTGTTTAAATGGCAAGTACAAGTCCTGGCTACGGCATAACAATTCGAGTAGATGGCCCTGCCTCTGCTCAACCAGTCTCTGAAATAACTCAAGCTATCTTGGCAGCAGGTGCCACAATTACCGCCCTTGATGTTGTTGAATCAGTTTTAGATCGAGTAGTTATTGATGTTACCTGTGACGCAATTGATGCCGATCACGCTGAAGCAATCACAGCAACTTTATCCCAGAACCCAGTTTTGAATGTTCGTAAGGTTTCAGACCGCACATTCTTACTTCACTTAGGTGGCAAGATTGAAATTGCATCTAAAGTTCCATTAAAAACTAGAGATGATCTATCCCGTGCCTACACACCAGGAGTTGCCAGAATTTCCCAAGCAATTGCCAAGGACCCATCAGATTTAAGAAGATTAACAATTAAGCGAAATACTGTTGCAGTTGTTACCGATGGCTCTGCAGTATTAGGACTTGGAAATATTGGTCCAGGAGCAGCACTTCCAGTTATGGAGGGGAAAGCAGCCTTATTCAAGAGGTTTGCCGATGTTGATGCGTGGCCAGTTTGTCTTGATACCCAAGATGTTGATGAGATTGTTAGAACTGTTCAAATTATTGCGCCAGTTTATGGCGGAATTAATCTTGAAGATATCTCAGCTCCACGCTGTTTTGAAATTGAGGCTAGGTTGAGAGAGTTATTAGATATTCCAGTTTTCCATGATGATCAACATGGAACTGCAATTGTGGTTTTGGCAGCACTAACCAATGCATTAAAGCTTGTTAAAAAAGATTTGAAATCAAGCAAAATTGTTTTAAGTGGTGTTGGAGCCGCAGGTACTGCGGTTGCAAGATTGTTAGTTGCAAAGGGTGCTAAAAACATAATTGGTTTTGATAAAGATGGATTGGTTTTTGAGGACAAGGGTGAAGCTGATCCAATGCGGAAATGGTTTGTCACAAACTGCTCACCGGGTTCTTTCCGTGGTGATATTCATGAGGCGATGAAGGATGCTGATGTCTTTATCGGAGTTAGCGCTCCTAATGTTTTAAATGAGGCAGATATTAAATCAATGGCCAAGGGTGCAATCGTTTTTGCACTTGCAAATCCAGATCCAGAGATTGATCCGGCCATTGCTCGCAAACATGCAGCAGTAGTTGCAACTGGTCGAAGTGATCAGCCAAATCAAATCAATAATGTCTTGGCATTTCCTGGAATCTTTAGAGGTTTATTAGATGCTGGAATTACCAAAATTACCGATTCAATGTTGGTGCTTGCAGCAGAGGCAATTGCTTCTTGCGTGGCGGAGGAGCAGCTAAATGCTAATTTTATTGTGCCGAGCGTATTTGATTTAAATGTAGTACAAAAAGTCGCAGCTGCAGTAAAAAAATCATCATAAGTTAATGCTCACTTACGCCGCCTCATTTGATGAGCAACTATCTCCAGTTGCTCCATTTCTGTTTTATGTAGTAATTGCAGGAATCATTTTTGTTGAAACTGGTTTATTGCTTGGCTTCTTTCTACCAGGTGATTCACTTTTATTTAGCGCAGGATTAGTTGCAGCAGCCAGGGATGATATAAATATCGCTTTTCTAGTTCTGGCAGTATTTCTTGCAGCATTTGTTGGCGATCAAGTTGGCTATGTGATTGGCCGAAAGGTTGGCCGGCCTTACTTAGAAAAGCATAAATCACCCAGAATGCAGCGGATGTTGGCTAGATCTGAGAGATTTTATGAAAGGTATGGCTGGTGGTCGGTAGTAATAGCCAGATACATCCCATGGGTTAGAACATTTGTCCCGCCAATTGCTGGAACGGTAAAGATGAATTACTACAAGTTCTTATCTGCAAACGCACTTGGTGCTTTTCTATGGGGAGTTGGAATCACTTTAGCTGGCTTTTACTCAGGATCAATCCCTTGGGTTAAAGATATTTCTTACGCTTTAGCAGCTTTCTTTATCACCGCATCTTTGCTTTCCGCTTTGGTAAATTACCTGCGGGAAAAACGAGATTGACCATTTGCAATCACACCTAAATAGGTGAGTGCAATTCCAATTAGCAAGTAAGGTGAAATAACCGTTCCCGGTGTTGGGAAAATAAGATCAATTAAAAGTGAGCCAATTAGCATTCCACCCACGCTAAACAAAGTGAACTCTAATACTCCTAAGTGCTGCACGACATGAGAGGAAAGAGCAATATAGAGAACACCTATTGATCCGCCTAAAAACATCCACCAAGGAGCGGTAGTGAAATTACTTATTGAATGATCGGTAAATATTGATCTTAGTAATAAAAGTGAGAATAAAAAGGATGTTCCAGTTATAAAATTTAATTGTGCGGTTGCAAATGCTCGTTTAGAGAATGAATTAATTTTTCCATTTAATGCTCGCTGAAAACCGACCCAAGTGCCGGCAAATAGCGCCAATCCAATTGCTAATACTGAAAAATTGCTCATGGATAATCGATCCCAGGTTGAAACTAAAACTGCAAAGACTGTTATTAGTGCTGCGATGACTCGTCGTTTTGTAATCACTGACTTTGCCCCACCAGATAATCCAAGCTGGTCGACCCAGAGTGAAATTGCTGTTTGGCCAGCTAAGGATGCAACTGTAAAAAGAGCTACTCCTGCAATTGGTACTACATAAGTTTGCATTGCAACAAATGATGCTCCCAATGCTCCAGCAACTAAAGTCCAAGGGCGCATTTGCCCTTCTTTAACCGCTTTAAAGATTTCTTTAAATGCAGCTCTAAGTTTTGGTTGAGTTAAAGAAATTAGAGTTATAAAGAGTAATCCGGTTGAAAAAGATACAAATGCAGCCTCTAGTGAATCTCCCATTTTGAAAGATAATTCGCCGTTGATTTTCGATTGGGCTGCAATCAGTAAACCCGAAAGAGCAGAGAGAATCTCTAAACCAACTACTTTTTCTGCTGATTTAATAAGACTCTCCTTAGAAATTCTTCCAAGGAGAGTATAGAACTTAAGGAAGTGCTGGAGCTGAACCTAAGGTGATATTAAAGGTTTTTGATGATCCAGCAGCAGATTCCACCACCATGATGATTTGATCACCTGGTGCATGGCTTCTAATTCTTACAATCGCAGTCACTGCACTATTTACTTTAAATCCATCAATACTTTTAACAATGGAGCCCACTGTTAATCCGGCTCGTTCTGCTGCAGCACCTGAGGTTAAACTCAAAATTCGTGCACCGTTTCCGGTGTATGCAGAATCAAATGTGACCCCTAAGAATGGTTTTGTGGATTTTCCAGTAGCGATTAATTCATCGGCAATTCGAATTGCTTGGTTAAATGGAATTGAAAATCCAAGTCCAATATTTCCTGGCGTGCCAACTGAAGAGCCAGTGGTTGCAATTGCTGAGTTAACGCCAATTGCTCTTCCTTGGGAATCAACAAGTGGGCCACCGGAGTTTCCTGGATTAATTGCTGCATCAGTTTGGATTGCATCCATATAACTTTCAGCACTTGTTGAGCCAGTTGTCACTGGACGATTTAACGCAGAGATAATTCCACTAGTAACTGTTCCGGATAAACCAAGAGGGGAGCCAAATGCAATTACTGGATCTCCGATTGAAACTGAAGATGAGTTACCTCGTGGAATTTCAGGAAGATTTCCTTTCTTAATTGAGATAACCGCTAAGTCATAATCTGAGTTTCGGCCAACAATTGTTGCTGGAAGAACATCGCCATTATTTAGTTCCACTTCAATTGTTCCTGTGGTTGCAGCGCTTTCAATTACATGGTTGTTAGTAATGATGTATGAAAGAGATTGATTACTTTTATAAATCGAACCAGAGCCGGTGCCATTACCCGAGGTTGATGTAACCTCAATAGAGACAACTGATGGAGAAACTAATTGAGCAATACTTTTAACATTAGCTCCGGTTGCGCCAATATCAATGGCACTTCGCCCTTTAGCGCAGCTTCCATTGGATGAGGCATAGAGTGCCTTAGTTTTATTATCAATACAGGCTTTAACAATTGGAACATTGTTGGTATTAGCTACTGCGTAACCACCAACTGAAACAACGCCAATCACAAACCCAGCCAGGTATTTATAAAAGCTTCTTTTCATCGCTCTCCATTTATTAATTCCACTATGAGTGATTCAGATAGTAGGTAGTTTACTTGAGATTTATCTGAGAGAAAACTGAAATAAAGATGAATCTTTACCTAACCTGCTTGCGGGTTTTAGTGTGCCAAAAAAGCTTGCCTACTTCTTGGTGAAATCCTCATAACTCATGTTTCTCACCTGTGGATCTAATAATGGCAAGACAATCGCAACTACTGTGACTGCAGCCAAAATTTGTAAGAAGTTTTCAATACCAACTAATGCAGACATCGGCGCAGCTATTGCAAGGCCAATTGGTTTAAACATCATTGAACCCATGGCATCAAAGGATGCAACTCGGGAGAGAGATTCGCGAGGAACTTTGCGTTGTAATGCTGTGTACCACAACGTTCCCCATAAATCTAAGGTGATTCCAAATAAAAAGGCTCCAAAGGCAATTAATAAAAGTGATTGTGGTTTTGCTAATGACCAAATGTAGAAAGTGATTGTAAAAGATGAAAGCATCAAGAAGCGCATTGGAAACTTTGGCTTAACCTTAATTGCAATCAATGAACCAACAATCAAACCTGCAGATTCTGCACTGATCACAAAAGACCATGATTTTGGACCGTTGAAGTGTTCAAGAGCAATTAATGGGCCAAGTACATTTTCGGCAGCCGCCCAACACATAATAATAAATGAAAATGCTCCGACAATAATTACAATCCAGCGAAACGAGATGAATACTTTCCAGCCATGGCGTAAATCATCCAATACGGTATTTTCACTATGTTCAATTCTTGGTGTTAAGTGACGAAAGCTAAAAACCAACACTCCTGCGATAAAAAAACTAGCTGCATCAATACCTAAAGTGAATGCCACTCCAAAAACTTCAATTAGTATTCCGGCGGCGGCAGCTCCAAGAATAATTCCTAAGTTTGCAACAAATGAATTAAGTGCATTTCCTTTTTGCAATCCAGCCTCCGGTACTACAGCTGGAATTACACCAGTAAATGCGGGCCAAAAGATTCCCCACATCAATCCAAAGAATCCATTAGTGACTAATAAAACCCAAAGAGGAACATCCCCTGTTGCAAAGTAGGCAACCTGAATAAATAGAGCCAAACCTGCAGCCATATCAGTGATTCCTACCATTCTTGCGCGCCCATACTTATCAGCAATTACCCCACCAAATGGAGCCATAATCAAGAAGAGTATGGTGGTTACGCCAAGTACTAAACCCAACATATTTGCTGAGCCATTAGGCAGAGCCAAAATTCCAAAGGCAAGTGCAATAGGCCCCATGCCATTACCAAAGTTAGAAATAAACCGAGCGACAAATAGTCGTTTAACAAATGGTTTTGCTAAAACTTCTAAAGTATTCAATTTACTTTATAACCTCTTTAGTAGTTGTAATTGATTCCAGAAAATCCATATCGGGCTCAACACCAATGCCAGGTTTGTTCGGCACTGTTATATATCCGTCATCCATCACAAATGGTGTTGTTATATCCTGTTTAAAGTAACGAGATGAAGCAGAGGTGTCACCAGGCAATGTAAAGCCTGGCAATGCTGCTAACGCCAAATTAGCTGCTCTGCCGATTCCAGTTTCTAACATTCCGCCACACCAGACTGGAATTTTGTTTGCAACACAAAGATCGTGAATCTTTACTGATTCAAAGTAACCACCGACTCGACCTGGTTTAATGTTAATTACAGTTGTTGCATTTAACGCCAATGCATCTTGTGCTGATTGCAAGGAAATAATTGATTCATCTAAACAAATTGGAGTTTTAACCTCTTTAGCAAGCAAGGCATGCCCCAAGATGTCATGTTCATCTAAAGGTTGCTCAATTAGTAATAAGTTAAATTGATCTAGTTGAGCTAAGTGCTTTCCATCTGATCTTGAGTAAGCCTGATTCGCATCTACCTGTAGTGGAATCTCTGGATAAATATCTCTAATCAATTTAACCGCTTGAATATCCCACCCTGGTTCGATCTTTAATTTAATTCTCCGATATCCCTCATCCACATAAATCTTTACCTCTTCGGCTAAGGCATCCAAATTGTTAGCAATTCCAACTGATACTCCGCATTCAACACGGCTTTTTGTAGCACCTAGGTAAGAAGCAAGTGAAACTTTTTCATCCTTTAACTGCGCATCCAAGATTGCAGTCTCAAGGGATGCCTTAGCCATTTGTCCGCCCAGGTAAGGTTTTAAAATTGTGGCAACATCTTCCGCTTTAAACTCTCCAGCTTTTTTTAAAGCAGGAATTAAGAATCTTTTTATTAAATCAATACATGCGTATGTGTACTCAGGTGAATAAAGAGGTTCAGACATCGCAACACACTCAGCCCAGCCGGCAGTACCCTTTTCATTTACAACCTTAACCATCAAGACTTGGCGTGAGGTTTGAGTTCCAAATGAGGTGCGAAATGGACGAACTAGGGGTAGTTCGATAATTCTTAATTCAATCTCTTGGATCTTCATATCCGTACAACATATTCATTATTTGTCGAAAAGCCAACTACTTGGCCTCCTTGATCGAAAGCTTTCAAGAATTGATCTCGTACTTTGTGTCGCCACCTAAGATTTTCAGCTAGATCAGAAGATCTGATGGCAACTATATCTTCTGGAATTGCGATCAAAATATCATCTGATTTTGGCGAAGTAATTAACTCTCTTGGTTTTGGATTATCACCAAAAACTTTCCAACTAGCCATTAAGCGATCAGATTCATCCCCGGCATTTAAAGCATCTGGCATATCTCCATAAAAGTTTGGATGATAGGAAGCGATATCTACGCCGCACTTGATTAAATTTAATTTTGCATTACGGCTTACAAGAGGGTCAAATGTCCAAGATATCTCTTTGTAATTATTTTTCTTAGCCCAATGCCATTGATCAACTTTTAATGCATGCCCCACACCTTTATCTCGATACTCATCTAGGACTGCAGTCATATGTGAATGAAGGTGAAGTCCACCAGTAGTTGCAGGGAAAGCAAAAGCTGCACCAACACATTTATCGCCAATAAATGCACCGGATAAGTAGGAGCCGCTATGAACCATTGCTTGCAATAAATTTGGCGTGATCTCAGTTCCCAACTCCATCGCCCAAGTTTTATCAAATACAGCTCGACCTTGATTTTGATCAGAGAGAGAATCTAATTTGCGTACCTGCAACAGAGAGTTCATTGTGCAATCTTATTGGTGCAACCTCAAGGATATGAACTTTAAACCCTCTAATCCTTGGCTCAACGGTGAATTAGTTGTTTTTCAAGATTGATCAGTTTTACTACTTAACAGTTGTACTGGCCTTTGACTTGGAGGCGCCTCCTGCTAAAAGCTTATAACCTGACAGTTTTTGACTGGTAAGTATGGAGCCATATCCATAACGGTCTGTATTAACTACGATCGAGATTTGCTTTGCACTACCTTTAGATGCTTTCAAAGTTATCGACTCTTCGCTGATATTCGAAAAAACTGCAATTAGGTATTTGCCGTCTGAACTCTTATCTACCGCTAACTTAATTGATGAGGTAGGTGAATTTACTTTATTGCTCAAACTATTTTCACTCACAGCGCTTTGAAATCGGCTTTGATTAAGACCAATTAGTTCAGCCTCTGACCAATTTTTTAAGGTTAATTTATAGGCCCCAAAAGTTGAAGTGGAGGGATTATTTAATGCATCTTGAGAGGGTACTGGCATTGGATTAATGTAGGAATATTCACCTTGACCAAAGGCTTCTTTAACTTTCTTTAAAACTAAATTTGAAAAGAATTTTTGTGCATCAGTAACCCATTTAGGAAAATAGGTTTTAGCGTCCGCTGCCTCAACCTCACCCTGTGCAATTCCTTTACGATCTGCTTGGCACTCTGCCTCACAAGGAGTTGTTTGTGAAACAGTATTTAACTGTCTATATATCTCTGGATTTGTTGTCCAGATAAGTTTCTTGTCTTTTTCTACACAACTAACTTTCATTGAACTTCCTGGCAGTAAGGCTGCCTCGTTTAGTACCTGACACTCTCCACCTTCAACGATTGCCTTAGTTGGCAAGCTGTCAGATGAAGCGATTGAAGGTTGTGCAATAAAAGCAATTGCAAATAAAAAAATTGTTACCGAGCGAGTGATGTTCTTATTCATAATTCTCCAAAGGTAATTGGTGCGCCCGCAGGGATTCGAACCCCGAACCTTCTGATCCGTAGTCAGATGCTCTATCCGTTGAGCTACGGGCGCAAAGTTGTAAAGCGATGGGAAGTCTAGCGATTTATTAAGACCTTCCCAAACTTATTAGCCGCTTCCAATCCACCTCTTTTACACGAGGTTTTCCAGCAATTTCACCTGAAATAACTTCAGAGGCATTTATTTTTTCCCAGCCAAGTTGATCAATAACCTCATGCCCAGATTTAAGCAGGGCAGTGATGCCCTCACTTTCTTTTGGATCTTTTAGATTTTCAATAATTAAATCCACAACATCATTTGAATCACTCTTATTTGTGCCAATTACTCCAGTTGGCCCGCGCTTTGCCCATCCAGTTGTATATACATTGTGTTCAACATGGCCAGCAATATTTTCAATTCTGCCATTCTCAATCTTTATTCCTGAATACTCCACAGAGTCATAACCGATGGCAGTAATTACTAAACCCGTCTTGATTGAAAATTTCTCATTAGTTGCTACTGCTTTTCCATTTTCAACCTGGTTGACCGCAAAAACTACCTCTTCAACTTTTTGATCGCCCTTGATTTCTAGTGGGGCTGACAAAAATTTTATCTCAAGCTTTCTAGCAACACCTTTTTTCGAATGCTCAGCAATTAGTTTCATTGCCTCAATATTATTTTTTAGATCTTTTTCAACCTCACCAAGTAATTCAACTCGCTCAATCGCATCTGCAATTTGCTTCTCATCAATATAAACATCGGTGTTTTCCAGCTTTGGTAAATCACGAAGTTCAGGGGCGGTAAAGGCGGCATGCTCAGGTCCACGTCGGCCGCAAATGATCACAGTTCTAATCTTGCTTTCTTTTAACTTAACCAAAGCATGATCTGCTACATCTGTTGGATCTAACTCAGTTGGATCAATTGCCAAAATTCTTGCCACATCCATTGCTACATTTCCAGCACCAATTACAACAGCTGTGTCACAAGATAAATCCACCTCGGTTTGAACGTAATCTGGGTGAGAGTTATACCAAGGCACAAAATCAGCAGCTGATAAAGAGTTTGTTAATTCCTCACCAGCAATACCAAGTTTTCTTCCCTGGGCAGCTCCCGTAGCAAGAACGACTGCATCATATTGCTCGCGCAAATCCTTGAGCGAAATATCTTTACCTAACTCAACATTTGCAAATAATCTAAATCGTTCCTCTTTTGCAATTTTTTCAAAGACTTTAGAAACAGTTTTAATCTTTGGATGATCTGGTGCTACGCCACTTCTGACTAATCCCCACGGCGTTGGCAAGCGCTCAATCATGTCAATTGAAAATAACAGATCTTCACTTTGTGCTTTTTGAAAGGCTTGCGCGGTGAAGTAACCGGCCGGACCTGCGCCAACTATTGCAACTTTATAGGTAGGCAACTTCCCCCCAATTTCTAAAAGCTCTTAACAACATTGGCGGAGACGAGAGGATTTGAACCTCCGAAACCCTTTAGGGGTTAACCTCATTAGCAGTGAGGCGCACTAGACCGGGCTATGCGACGTCTCCAACGAGTAAAGGTTATCGCCCTTTGCAGGGGTAGCCAATTTATGCCCACGAAGTAGGCTACTGGTATGAATTCAGCCAATAACTCCAACAGTAATGAAAAGGCGCTAGAAGTGAGAACTCACGACATTCCGATTGCAGATGCAATGACCGAGTTTATGAAAATCGGTTGGGCTCCATCACCACTTACTGGGGTTAAACCACATCCATCAATTCCATTTACAAAAATTCGCCGCGAGAAATTATCTAAGCAGTATCCAGGTATTAGATTAATTTTCCCATCAGGTTCGCTAAAGGTTCGCAGCAATGATTCTGATTATCCATTCCGCGCTCACTCTGCATACAGCTGGTTTACTGGAATAATTTCCTTAGATTGCGTGCCAGATTCACTCTTCGTAATGGAACCAAATGGATCTGGTCATGACGCATTGTTATTTATTCACCCAAGATCACCACGGGATAGTGATGAGTTTTATAAGAATGCCCGCCACGGTGAATTTTGGATCGGCCGACGCATGACATTAGAAGAGACTGAAACTAAGTATGGCCTTAAGACTGAGAAAATTGAATCTATTGAAGAGTTTTTGGCAAATAAGAAAGATACTTTAATTATTCGTGGTGAAGATAAACATATAGACGGGCTAGTTGCTGAGAATGAAGAGAAGGAAAAAGAGTTTTTAAACTTCACCTCACTGATGAGAATTGTTAAAGATCAATATGAGATTGATGAAATGCAAAAAGCAATTGATGTGTCGGTTCGTGGTTTTGCGGACATGATCCGTGTTTTCCCAGCTGCCATCTCAGTTCCTAGAGGTGAACGAGTAATTGAATCTGCTTTTTATGGTCGGGCACGTCTTGAAGGAAATGATCTTGGTTATCCAAGCATTGTTGCCTCTGGCGCTCATGCTTGTGTTTTGCATTGGATTAAAAATGATGGCGATGTTTTACCTGGTGATTTAATTTTGATTGATGCTGGTGTTGAGGTTGAATCCCACTACACCGCAGATATCACTAGAACATTTCCAGTAAATGGAAAGTTCACCGAGGCTCAACGCCAGATCTATATGATTGTTTATAAGGCCCAACAAGCTGGAATTGCAGCGGTTAAACCGGGCGCCAAATTTAAAGATTTCCATAATGCCTGCATGGTTGAGATTGCAAAGGGTGCAGCAGAGCTTGGTGTATTACCAATTTCAGTTGAGGACTCTTTAAAACCAGAGGGCGGCTTACACAGAAGATGGCAGGTCTGTGGCTCTGGTCATCATTTAGGTATTGATGTTCATGATTGCGCGCATGCTAGAAAAGAACAGTATGCCGAAGCAGTGCTTGAAGCCGGAATGCTTATAACTGTTGAGCCAGGTTTTTATATTCAACCAGATGACACATTATTCCCGGAAGAGTATCGCGGAATTGGTGTGCGAATTGAAGATGATATTTTGGTTACTGAATCTGGTGCAAAGATTATGAGTAATGCTCTTCCTCGTCATCCAGATGAGGTTGAAGCGTATATGGCAAAGCTACTTAAGTAATTTAGCTTTTAGCGCTCTCTTTAACCTCAACAATTTCACATGGTGCGCCATCACAACAGTTTGTTTTCATGTGACAGTTTGGGCATAGCCATCTAGTTGATACTGGATCATATGGCGCGCCACAGAAATCACATGGCATTTGGTTGTTAGCACCCATGCTTAATTACTTTTTGTTTTAAATGCTCGATTAACAATTGTGGTAACTATTGAAATAATTAATGAAGCCCACAGTGCAGACCAGAAATCAACTACATCGAGTGAATCACTCCATCTTGCTGTCAGCATCAACATCGCAGCATTTATTACAAATGAAAATAAACCAAGTGATAACAAAATTGCCGGCAGAGTTAAAAGCTTAATTATTGAACCAAGTACGCCATTAATTAATCCAAATATCAGCGCCACCCATAGGTAACTCCAGGCACCGCCATTGACACTAACGCCAGAAATTAAAGTTGTTGCTGCCCAAAAACCAAGTGCACCTGCAACTAGGCGGACAATTAAATTCACGAACTAAACAATACCCTCACGTTTGCGAATTTTTGAGCCAAGCCATCTAACTGGGTCGTATTTAACATCTACTACCCGCTCCTTCATAGGAATAATGGCGTTATCTGTAATTCGAATGTGCTCTGGGCAAACTTCGGTGCAGCATTTGGTGATGTTACACATTCCCAAACCATGCTCTTCTTGCGCCTTTTGTTTACGATTTCGCAAGATATCCAATGGGTGCATATCAAGCTCTGCTAAACGAATAAAGAATCTTGGACCAGCAAATGATTTTTTATTCTCTTCATGATCGCGAATTACATGGCAGGTGTCTTGGCATAGGAAGCACTCAATACATTTTCTAAACTCTTGGCTTCGCTCAACATCAACTTGAGCCATTCGTGCTTGTCCAGGTTTTAAATCTGCTGGCGGAGTGAAGGACTCAACCTCCATCGCCTTACGGTAATTAAATGAAACATCGGTTACTAGATCTTTAATTACTGGGAATGCGCGAAGTGGAGTGATGGTAATAGTTTCACCCTCTTCAAAATTTGCTACCTGTGTCATGCAAGCAAGTCTTGGCTTGCCATTAATCTCCATTGAACAAGAGCCGCACTTTCCAGCTTTGCAATTCCATCTAACTGCAAGGTCGCCCATTTGAGTTGCTTGCACGCGGTGAATTACATCTAGAACCACTTCACCCTCATTTGCCTCAACCTCAACATCGGTTAAGCCGCCATTCTTTGAATCTCCACGCCAAATCTTTAACTTAATTTGTTTACTCATGATTTGGCCCCCGCACCCTTTGGTAATTCATCTTTGCTCATATATTTTTCTAACTCATGAATATCAAATAGATCAAATAGTTCATTTGGCATAAATGGTAGTGCTTGTTGTTTAACTGAAACCTCTTTGCCATTAAAGGATGCAATATTGTTTAGTGATCGCCACTTTGGATCCATTGTTGGGAAATCATCGCGGGTATGACCACCGCGGGATTCTTCGCGAACAATTGCAGATTTTGCTGTGCTCTCTGCAACTAACAACATATTATCTAGGTCAAAGGAAAGATGAAATCCTGGGTTAAAGAGCCGGTCGCCAGCCACAGATACATTTTCAATACGTTTTCTAATATCGGCAATCTTATTGATTGCATCTTGTAATTCAGATTTAGTTCTAATAATTCCAACTAAGTTGTGAGTAATTTCTTGTAGCTCTTGGTGCAAGGTGTATGGATTCTCGCCACCAGTTCGCTTAAATGGCGCTGCAATTCGCTCAGTAGCAGCCTTAATTGAACTTTCTGAAACCTTTAC
>Ga0208485_1000335_pt1 | contig 14276 bp, 19 predicted proteins | sample LakMenEpi27Jul12_FD_150707 | JGI IMG/M metagenome (GOLD analysis project Ga0208485, IMG submission 150707) | Freshwater microbial communities from Lake Mendota, WI - 17JUL2012 deep hole epilimnion (SPAdes) | ecosystem: Environmental > Aquatic > Freshwater > Lentic | place: Lake Mendota, Madison... | reverse complement strand
AAATGAATGAGTGCATTTATACGACTAAACAAGCAGGATGCATTCGTAGTACCTTATACTGCGCATAAATCATTTTCCTTACCGTACTTCAGCGACAGCGGGAGTGCAGGTGTAGAGTTCTATATCGGAACTAGGGATAGAACATCCCTTTTCTCTTCGTCATCCTTAAAGACACAAAATCAATACTCTAGCTTAGTATTTGATTCTATAAATCATCTATATTATTCGAATTTCAGTTCTTCAGTCGAAAGCGGTAGTTTTGAAAATTACAACCAATCTACTCTGTTCTACTCCCGGAGCCTGACTCTCACCGACAGCACAGACATCTTTGTAGTAGATATTCGAAGGGATAGATTCGGAGAAGCAATCAAGCCTTCAAGCTTCACTCTTATAACAGGTTCGATAACTATCGCCGACGACGGAGAAGGGAATTTGCAAATTGCAACCGACACCACGTTAACAATCCCGGTACTAACCTTCTATTCTGAATCAGCCCAGTTTGTAAGTTTTGACGGCTCCGCTCAAATCACCTTAGATCCAACTACCCCTCCTGCACAGTATACATTTGCCTCAGCGTCATGGCAAGGATCAGCAATCAAAAGCCCTTTCTACTTGGTAAGTTCTACCCAGATACAAGAGATTGATAGCCGAGGGATTATCTATGATGCAACTACAGGAGTAATGACAACTGATAGCTCAGTTTATGAGTTTGCTGATCCAACAACTGACATAGGGCCAGTAGAGATACTTTTTGTTTCAAGCTCTAATGTAGATTATACTATAGGGGGAGGTACTAACGTAGGTAATATTTTCTACCCGCACGGGGTAGGCGTTATCAGCAAAACCGATCAACTAGTATCCTTGTTAAAAAATTCTGTTGGTTACGGTACTAATGTAAACTGGCAAGCCTCCCACACCATCTTCCAGCATCAGTACCGCTGCCGGGTGAATGAAAGTAGTTTAAACTACTCTCAGAACCCTTCCATCAAATCAGGCAGCAACGGAGAAACTTACAACTTCGCAACCGGGAGCTACTTCCAGCCCTACATCACAACGGTAGGACTTTACAACGATTCAAACGAACTCATAGCAGTAGCTAAGCTAGGTCAACCGATACCTAAATCCAGGTACACGGATATGACTTTTGTTATCGCACTAGATATTTAATATCATGACAGAACCTACCTGGACTTACAAGGGTAGGATGATCACTAAAATTTCCGATATGCCGGAAGGCACTTACGGATTTATCTACCAGATCACCCACACCCCTACCAACAAAAAATATATCGGCAAGAAAGTCATGTACTTTACCCGGAAGGTTAAGCTCACCAAAAAAGAGATCGCCGAACAGACTGGCCCTGGCCGCAAGCCTATCACCAAATTAGTCACCAAAGAAAGTGACTGGGCTAGTTACTACGGATCCAACAAAGAGTTCTTATCTTTAACCAGAACCTTCCCTAAAGAAGAGTTCCATAAAGAGATTCTAGAGCTTGCTACCGGTAAAAAGATGCTTACCTACTATGAGTGTAAATATTTATTTAAATACGGTGCCATTGAGAATAACGAGTTATACTACAACGATAACATATTAGGTAAATTCTACAGGAAAGATTTTATATGAAACTAATCCAAGCACTTCTTACTGAGAGCACTTACTCTAAGATCAAAGATGCTTTTAAAGCAGCTGGAGCAACTTATGTAGGAGCAGGATCTCAAGGGGTTGTTTATAATGCACCAAATCCTGTACCGGAATTCGGTTACCAACCAAAAGAAGGGTACCTTGTAAAAATCACCCAAGACGACATCGAAATGCAGGCTATGGTTAAAGCCCAGGGAAAAAAATTTAAATACCTGGCAAACATCGGTAAGGCAGTAGAGATGGAAAAAGGAGGCTGGTACCAAATCGAAAACTTACAACCAGTCTCTCAGGAACACTCTAAGGAAATTAAGAAGAACGTTCATATATTAGATGAGTTCTTTAGTGAAGGAGATAAGAAACTACTTTTAAACCTATCCCCGTACCTTCAGAAGGTCTTTACCGGTGCAAGGCAGGAGCTGGTTCAAACCGGCATTGATCCTCAAGAAGTTGATATGTTTGGAGATGACAACAACGTAATGGCAACCGCCGACGGTCAAATAAAGTTAATCGACTATTAAGTTGGTTCGGAACGGTTTCGTTCTTATATTAAGGTTATAACTATGTAATGCCTCCGCATGGAGAATCCTATACTGCTAAGCGCAATCGAGAACGTACTGGGGAAATCTAATAAGAGGGCCCGGGATAACTATGCATTTAGTTGTCCGTTCTGCAACCATCGTAAACCCAAGCTTGAGATCAAGCTGAGTACTAACGAGAAGGGAGAGAATCCGTGGGAGTGCTGGGTTTGTAGTGCCCGGGGTAGGACTATCAAGTCTCTGCTAAGGCAGATGAAGCTAGGTAAGGATGAAGCTAACCAGGTTCTAAAGCTTGTCAGGAAAGGAGAGACAGCTGACTACGAAGTCACGTTTGTAGAACTTCCCAAAGAGTTTCAAGCATTGACTACCGCCACCCGGACTTCCGTCATTGCAAACAAGATCAGGAACTACCTCTATAAAAGAGGTCTTACCGAGAACGACTTTTTAAAATATAACATCGGCTACTGCACCACCGGAGATTATGCTGGAAGGATCATCGTACCTTCATACGATGAAAATAATCAGCTAAACTTCTTTGTTGGCAGGACCTTTGAGAATAATTATTTTAAGTACAAGAATCCTCCTGCATCCAAGGATGTAATAGGATTTGAGAATTTAATTAACTGGGACCAGCCCGTCATCTTGGTTGAAGGAGTCTTCGATGCCATGGCTGTTAAACGTAACGCCGTCCCGATCCTAGGTAAGTCCTTATCTAAGAGTTTAATGTTAAAATTAGTGTCAAACAAGGTTCAAGACATTTATATAGCGTTGGATAAAGATGCTTTAAAAAGTGCGCTACGGTACTCTGAGCAATTCCTTGCTATGGGTAAACGAGTGTTCCTTGTTGACATGATCGATAAAGATCCTTCACAGATGGGTTTTACTACTTTCACCCACCATATTCAACAGTCCCAGGAGCTGACTTTCAGTGACCTCCTCCGACACAAATTAGCTTTCGTATGATTTATCCAGGTTCCAATTTTCTTTTAGAGCATAAGCAAAAACGCATTCAGTTCGACGGAGAGCTAAAGCAGATCACTCTGCCGGACCGCCGGGTTTACAGAAGAGGGGAAGGCCTTTATTACCCCTCCGTTACTACGATCCTGCAGTACATGCCTAAGAATAAGTTCTTTGAGCAGTGGATCAAGGACGTAGGTCATAACGCCGATCTCATTATGAGAAGGGCAGGTGAAGAGGGGACAGCAGTCCACAACGCAGCCGAAGAGCTGATCAAAGGCGGGGAAGTCCAGTGGATGGATGACTACGGCAAGGCTAAGTACTCGCTACTGGTATGGCAGATGATCAATAAGTTCGTTGAAGCTTGGAAAGCTATGGCCCCTGACGTCATCGCTACCGAAGAATTTACCTTCTCAGACGTCCATAAGTACGCCGGTACTGCTGATATCATTGCCAAGATCGGTGATGAGGTTTGGTTGCTGGATATTAAGACTTCTAACTCTCTGCATAAATCTCACGAGTTGCAGCTATCGGCTTATGCCAAGGCCTGGGAGGAGATGTACGGGCAGAAGATCGACCGGACAGGTATTATCTGGCTAAAATCAACTAAGAGAACTGCCTCTAGCAAGGACGGAGCATTCCAGGGTAAGGGATGGGAGCTTAAAGTAGTTGATAACATCGATGAGAACTTTGAACTGTTTCAGCTCATCTATAAACTTTACCTTTTAGAGCATCCTGCCGACGAACCATCCTTTCAGACATATCCTTTATCGGTAAAGTTGTAAGCTATTTATAAAGAGCCTATCTTTAGGTAGGTAAATAGTAAAAAAATGGGAGGAAACGTATTTGGAACTACAGATAAGATTAACAGGGAGGATATCAAACCTACCCTGCTTAACTTTTTAAAAGAATTCAAAAGGTTATTCCCCGCAGCCGAACCGCACTTCAGGCAGATGCAGACCCTAGGCTCTGCCGGCAAAAAAGAGGTATCTGGAGATATCGATTTAGCGATTTCAGACCAAAGCTTTGATAAGATCCAGGACTGGGGTTTAGATCAGAAGCACGTCCAGGAACTCTTTGAACTTTTTAAAAAGAGATCTAGGACAGCATCCGAAGACCAGCTTATGAAAAGAGCTGTGATCGTAGCTATTGCCGAAAAAATCCAAGAGTCTGATACCAACCTTGCTGTTGATGTAAAAGGATCTTCCGCAGGAGCGCTATTCCTTCAAGCTCCTCAGTTTAATGAGGCAGGAGAGCAGTTAGAGAAAAACGTTCAGATTGATATAAACGTAGGAGATATAGACTGGCTTAAGTTCGCTTACTACTCTAGCGTTTATTCCGGTAACGTTAAGGGCCTGCATAGGACCCAGCTCCTGGTAGCTTTATTTGCTAACAAAGGATATATCTTCTCCCACAACTACGGAGTTAAGAACAAAGACACCCAGGAGGTAGAAGCTAAAACTCCTGCCCAGGCCATCGAGCTACTAAACAAACTCTACGGCGCTGATTTCAGCAATGAGATATTAGAGAACTATTTTAGCATCATTGAATCCCTTAAGAAGAACTTAAGTGAGCAGGACCTGAACAGAGTCTACGACATCTATCTTAAGATACTGGACAGCACCCGGGCCGATATCCCGGAAGATCTTCAGGATTACTGGATCGCCAGCCAGGAGAGGTTACAGCTAAAGGGTAAATTTTTACCCGAGGATTCTAAACTTATAAAGTACCAGATTAAATGAGCGGTGTAGCAGGAGGAAATAGAATCAAGAGACAGAACGTCCAGGATACGTTTAACGATTTTACTGAGAAGGTACTCAGTAAGATCCCCGGCTATAAAGTCTCCAGTCTTTCCGGGAGCGTGAAAGCAGGTTCAAAGCCTGATTTCGGTGACCTAGATATTATCGCTACCTTTGAGTACGATGATAAGAAAGTAGCCAAGCAGGCGATCATCGATACGGTATCAAAGATGCCGGACTCCTTGATTATACCTTTTCAAAGCGAGAGATATGCCGGTAAAAGATTCTACAATTCAGGAGAGATCATCTCAGTACTATATCCTATCAAAGGAGCACCCGGTGAATCCATCCAAGTAGATATCATGGTATCGCTATCGGAGGTAGAGCATCAGTTTAAGAACTCATTCCTGGACCTACCCGCTGAAGTGCAGGGTTTGATCTTAGGACTAGTTAAGACTGCGCTGCTGGAGCAGGATCCGGCTGAAGTATTTGCCCGTCTGGGAATAAAAAACGTACCCGAGCTAGGACCTAATCAGGAGTATGAGTTCAATCTTTCGAGTGTGAACCTAACCCTTAGGAAAGTAACTCTGGATAACTTTAAAGAAGTAGCTAGAGAAGAGATTTGGAAATCCAATAACTGGGAAGATATCAAGAACCTTCTTAAGGACTTTGATTTAAGCCAGCCTTTTGAAAAGCTTTTAGACCAGGTTACAAGCTCGTTAAAAAATCCTAGAAGTAAGAACCGCATTGCAGGAATCTTCCGCTCGATGGTATCAGTTAAGTCCGGGGAAGTAGGTACTCCTAAAGGAGACAATAAAGAGAAGGCTTTAGCGGCCGTTGCTCAAACGCTAACTGAAGCAGAAGGAACTGTGATCGGACTTTTCGGAGGAGCTTTCAAGCCCCCTCATAAAGGACACTTCCACCTTGCCAACGAACTCTCTAAAGAAGTAGATTTCCTGAAAATTTACATCGGTAAAGATATCAGAAAAGGAGAAGCTATCACCCCTAGTCAAGCCGCAGCTATCTGGAATATCTACGCTAAACATTTACAGGTACCATTTGAAAACATTCAGATAGAAATCGCTCCAGTTTCTCCTATCCGTTCAGTTTACCAAGAGATTGAAGCCAATAAAGAACAGGACTACGTAGTTGGCGTTTCTACCGACCCTGGAGATCTTAAAAAGTACGAGGGACTGCAGGCTAACAAAAATGGGCTTTACAGTAAAGCAAGGTTAAAAATTGTAGGAACTATCAAAGAAGAAGAGATGAATCAGAAACTCTCAGCCACCCAGATCAGGACTGACTCCGACTTCCTAAAGTCTGGAGACTGGATGCCAGACGTCATAAAGGGCGATGATAAAAAGGCTATTCTCTCTATACTAAAAGCAACTCCAGAATACAAAATGGCTGAAGCCATCGATGACGTATTTAGCAGCTTCTTAGGAGAGAGTAAGAAAGAAAAAGCAGAAAAGCAAGAAGAGACTTCGGAAGTTAGTATGGGTACTCCCGTCACCCCGATCTCGGTCGTTCCGTCGGTAGTCCGTCAAAGGATGCAAGACCTTACTGTTTACTTCCGGGATTTAGCTCCGGATGATGTCATCGTTGATTTCAACAGTCAGTCGATCGTCATTACCCCGATGATCTACAACAAGGCTGAACCAACAGGACCTGCTGACTTCACACCCCAGCAAAAACCCATTAACGAATTAGGAACGTACTTCAACTACGTACCTTATATCGCCGGGATACTTGAGCATATGATAACTAAAGGTATGAAGGTAGTCCCGCTGCCGGAGATCAAAACCAGACAAGATGAAGAGAACGCTGCTAAGACTTTTGGTAAGACTGCTACGTATGATCCTGGTAAGAAAGAAGTCGTGCTGTATGTGACAGGCCGTCACCCCAAAGACGTCATGAGGTCTTTCTGCCATGAGATGATTCATCATATGCAGAATCTAGAAGGACGTCTGCCGATGATTGCTACCACCAACACCCAGGAAGATTCAGCGTTAAACGAGATCGAAAAAGAGGCACATTTTAAAGGAAGTATGCTTATGAGGGAGTACGAAGATTCGATCAAGAATCAAGATACCCTAGAAGAAGGTACCAAATACCGCTCCATCGTTGCTGATGTTAGGCAGGCTGTTAACGATGCTTTAAACGTTCTAATATCGGGTAAAAAGCTAAAAGGGTATAACCTCAAGACCTTAAGAGAACCTAAGAAGAAAGACGTTGAAACTGCCAAGGAGTACGGAATGTCTCCTTTAGGAGTTATGCTATCAACAGAATACCAGACCGCTTACCTGGGTAAGTTCACAAGCCAGAGCGAGAAAGGTACAAGAACAGAAGACGGTAAACCGATCACTGTAGAAGTTAACCTAAAGTTTGCTCAATCTAATGAGGTCAAGCCCGGGGAGTACTACATCGACGGAGAGGCTTCATCAGAAGACGGAGAACTAGATATTATTCTAGCGTTTAATCCCGGTGACGGTGCTAGCGTCCTTCAAAAGATCCAATCTACTTTGACCGATCTTATCCGTCATGAGACCGAACATCTTACCCAGTCCGGAGCTCAGCTCCAGCCCACCAAATGGATGAGGGGTGACCTAGCCATGCGCAAGAGGATCAGGCAGAATCCAGAGACATTCTACAAGTACTTCATGCTACCTAAAGAAGTGGATGCAAACATCCAAGGACTTTACATGAAAGCAAACTACGACAAGACTGACTTTCAGTCAACTGTCGATCAGTACTTAGATAGCCTGGTTGATACACAAGTAATATCGGTAGAGAAGAGGAAAGAAGTCTACGATAAGTTTAAAGCCCGGATCCCTCAGATCGGAGGCATACCAAACCTAAATTAAAGATGGGAGTATTAGCAGATTTACTACTTACTGAAGAAGAGCAGAATCCAAAACCTAAAGGCAAGCTCTTCTGTGATATGGACGGAGTGCTGACGGACTTCGATCAGAGGTTTGATCACTACTTTGAAATGCTTCCAGCCGAGTATGAAGAACGGAGAGGCAAGGCAGGGTTCTGGAGTGCCATCGCCCCAATCGGGCAGATCTTCTGGGAAGGAATGGAATGGACTCCTTACGGAAAAGTTTTATGGAAGCACATCCAGGATTTTAATCCTACTTTACTTACCGCTCCTTCATCCGAGCAATCATCCAGAGACGGGAAAGTTGAGTGGGCGAATAGAGAACTTGATCCTATCCCTCCTATCATCTTTAGACAAGCTAAAGAAAAGCACCTAGAATGCTCCGGACCCGATGACATCTTGATCGATGACCGGGAAGATACTATCGAGAGATGGAAAGATGCCGGAGGAATAGGAATTTATCACCCCAAGAACGGGGATCCCACCTTAATTATCAGAAGATTAGAAACACTAGGTTATGTCAAGCCATCTAAAGAAGGAATTTGATGAGAGGGCTGTAAACAGAGCCCGGAACCTCATCACTAAAAATTTTAACAACCGGACCATGGTCGGTTCAGGGTACGAGAAGGTAAAGCAAAAGCATACCGAGGGCGAAACCTGGCTAGAAGATGGTAGGACCTGGACCATTAAAAACGGTGTTAGACAGAATGTCACCAAACTCGACGGTGCTAAGAAGCTAGCTCAGACCCCGCTCATCTGCCCTAAATGCAGCGGTTCTATGAACCATCACCTGGCTAAAAAAATGTATAAGATCCACGGCTTTTGCTTTGAATGTACCATCGATATGGAGGCAGGTCTTAGGCGAGCAGGTTTATACCAGGAGTATGAAAAGCAGATGATGCAAGGCAATATGCAGGGCTGGGCCGAAGGCCTGCAGCAGTGGATGATCGAACAGCTAGGAGAATCAATCTCCTTCGTTACCGAGGACGGTACGGTAGAGGACTGGGGTAACAATCCTGCTCGCCAAAAAGCAGAGATCATGAAGAACGTCAATCAATATCTTGACCATCTGAAGAAGCACCTGGAGTAACTATTTATAAAGAAACTTGAATGATTTTAACTGAGTCAAAAGTTACGACAGTACTAACGGAAGGTCTTCGCTACCATTTGCAGACCGGCAATCCTTTATACGAGAATATTTACCGCCCAGGGTCAGAAGAATACTTCAACACTATTCGTCAGGCACGTCTGCTTATGAATGAAGGTCTGCTACAGAATCTATGTCTAGAAGACATGGAGCTTTTATTTGAGACCCAGGTAGGTGAGTATGCTGAATTTGAAGGGAAAAAAGTACCTTTAGATTTCCCGATGCTGGGAGAGATTACCTTTACAGTTCCAACCGGTGAAGCGACCTGGAAGAAAGCATCGGAGCTTTTAAATCCTCAAATTACAAAGTTAGGAGAGAAGAGATGGAAAGAAGAAGCGGGCAAGTTTAAAGTCAACGACGGACTAGGGTACGTAACTCAGTATTCTCAAATTCAAGGCGTAATACAGAACCTAGCACCAAGCGAAGAGGTAGAATTTTCCGATAGCGATATAGTGCCGATGCCGGTAGTAGTTAAGTACTTTGAAAATGAAGCAGTTAAATACGACCTTATTGCGGGTGAAGACACCCTATCGAGCCTTATCTCCTCCGGTATTGACACTGACCCTGATATCTTCGTAGTAGATTTAACTGACCTTGAGGAAAAGGAAAGAATTACTGAGGCTAAGTACCAGGGTAAGGAAGTAGCTTTGAATAAACCCAAAAGAGGAGGACCTAAGAAGTTCTTCGTTTATACCCGTAACCCTAAGACCGGCAAAACTATCAAAGTTAACTTCGGAGGCACTACAGGACTGACTGCTAAGATCAACAATCCGGAAGCACGCCGTAACTTTGCCAGCCGTCACAACTGCGATCAGAAAAACGATAAAACCAAACCCGGGTACTGGTCTTGCAGACTCCCAAGGTACGCCAAGCTGATTGGACTAAAGTCTAGCTTTGGAGGCTTCTGGTGATCGTCCTTACTCCGATCTTGAGGTAGGGGTAGAAGGTGCAGACACCCAGTACGTTATCCGGAAGTTTGACACCCGGGTAATGGAGCAGGAGCTTTACTGGCACCGGGACGACGAGAGCCGGGATGTAGAGGTGCTGGAGTGCGGGAAAGGATGGAAGGTCCAGCTAGACAACAAACTGCCTATAGAGGTTGAGCCTGGAACTAAGATATTTATACTAAGGCATGAGTGGCATCGTGTCATTAAAGGTTCTGGAGATTTACTTATAAAAATTTACAAACATGGCAAAGAAGAAGCATACTGATAACGAGATTATCAACGAACTAGTAGCTGTAGCTACCCCGGAGATAACCCCGGAAATCGAATTGACTCCTGTAATTGAAGCAGCTCCTGTAGCTGTTACTGCCCCGGTTCTTACCCCAGGAGAATACTACCAGGGAAAAAAGATTGAGAAATACGTTTCTAACCTAGGAAAGAAGGCTGTTGCAATCATCGAGGGAAAAAGAGTTAAAGTACTTAAAGCGGACGTCATCAAAGTCAAGTAATGGCTAAGATCAAGTCTCAAGCAGTATCAACATTCCAGGACAGGCCGAAGGTCAGCAGACCAGGGGTACATTCTAAGACCAAGACTTCAGTTCTTAAAACCAGCAAGAACTATACCAAGAAGTATCGTGGCCAAGGTAAGTAAATCTGACATAAAAGCCTTTATGCGTGACCTCCTCAGGGAGGTTATTGTGGAAGGTGGTATGGAGGAAAATTTACGTGATTGGGTAAAAGCAAAATGGGTACGGATAGATTCAAGCGGTAATATAGCAGGGGCCTGCGGTACTTCAAAAAATCAGAAAAACCCAGACAGATGCTTACCTATAGCCAAGGCCCAGTCCTTGACCCAAGCCAAGAGAGCTGCTACTGCTGCTAAAAAGAAAAAAGCAGGGTCAAAGGGAGCTCAGGTAGTACCTAATACCAAAGCCGCTAAAGTAACCAAGGAACAGGTTATGGAGACTCTTAGCTCTATGCTAATAGAAAAGTCAGGATACTCCCCAACCCAGCCCGACAAATGGTCTTATGCTATAAGCCAGGCCAAGGCCAAGTACGATACTTACCCTTCAGCTTTAGCTAACTTATGGGCTTCCAAGAAGTATAAGGAGCTGGGAGGCAGATGGAGGAAAAAGAAAAAGAGAAAGTAAAAATAGGTATGCTACTTGTAGAAACGTATCTAGCAGAATCTCCCAACAAAGGAACGGGTGTATTTTCTAAAAACTTTATTGCAAAAGGAACTGTAATATGGAGATTTGTAGAGGACTTTGATATTAAGGTTCATCAAAGTAAGTATGACTTATTGACCGAAGTACAAAAGAAATTTGTAGATAAGTATTTCTGGAGAGAAGATGAATACCTGTATTCCTCATGCGACCATTCAGAATTTCAAAACCATAGCACTAGCCCTAACTCTATCCAGCATGGTCAAGAAGAAATGATAGCAGCTAGAGACATTTATCCAGACGAAGAAATACTAGTAGACTACGGGACATTCGATGATGATTACGATATTTATAAAGACACTTTGATATGAAACTAATAGACCTACTCTTAGAAGAAACTAATCCGGAAGATAAAGTTATTCTGGATATTCCCTTATTCATTAGACTTCTAGAATATGCCAGAGAAGATACTCAGGCAGACGTAGATCTACATTTCATGGCCGATAACGCTATCAGACTTTCCACGGAGGGTGAAACTTTAACAATGGATCATTACGATCAAATCATCAAGCAAGATGAAGCTAAGTAAACTTATCAGCGAAGCAGAGGTTAAATGCCCTCCCGCAACACAGGACATCGATCTCAATCTTGAGAACAGACAGAAAGCTATTGACGAATACGGATACGGCCCTGCTGACCCTTCCCAAAAGAACGAAAAGTTCTGGAAGAAGAAGATGGATATGTGGCAGGTCGATACTGCTCAAGAGCTTAAGAATATGGTATGCGGTACTTGTGCTGCTTTCGATATCACGACCAAGACCCTAGACTGTATCGCAAAGGGCATCGGATCGGACATAGGTACTGAAGATCCTTACGATGTGATTGATGCCGGTGAGCTAGGATACTGCCGGTTTCTAAAGTTTAAATGCGCAGCTGCTAGAACCTGCGATGCTTGGGTTATAGGAGGACCGATCAAAGATAAGGAATAATGCAAGACCAGCTCCAGGAGTGGATAAAGTATATCCAGGAGCCTGGCAAGCTTGGCAACGGTCCAATCTGTCCTTATGCCGCTAAAGCAGTCAAAGAGAAGAGAGTAGATATAACTGCTCTAACAAACATAGAAGATTTAGAACTGCTAATCGACCGGGTAGATACTACCGAATTCGATGTAAGCATTTTCTATTTTAAGCAGTACACAGATTTTACTATAGAGGAGTTGGAGCAGAAGATAAAAGAACTTAACTTTATGTTTAAAGCTAAAGATAAAGTAATCTTAGACAACGATCCTCGCAATCCATTTACAGTAAACGGTCATCGAACAACCTTTAATGGGTGTTATTTATATGTAATACAGTCACTCAGTGACCTAACACAGGCGTCTAATAGATTAAAAACAGGAGATTACTATTCATACTGGACTCAGGCACAGTATGATGAAGTAGTAGGATGGAGATGAAAAATACAGAATTCGCAAACCTAATACAGGAACTAGCAGCCGAAGTGCTGGCAGAAGGAATTCACGATCCTATGAATCCAGGCATCCTCAAAAAGAGATTAGGTAAACTTTCATGCTCTAAAGTAAGAGCGGCTAGAGGAAAACTTAAAGACAAAGGCACTACGTATGCAAAAGCCCTGCAGAGGTACCTTAACTATCACTGTCAGTGATCTATTTATAAAGAAAAAACCTTACCATGTCTAAAGTAACTTTCAACGGAGGCCTTTACCTAACAGGTACTTCCCCAGTATCAGGTAGCTGGAGAGCAATCACCTCAGTCTCTTCAAGCACTGTAGTTCAATCTGTCACGTTTGCAGATGGCAGCACAGCCGCAAACCTACCGCTAGCAGCTGGTCTAAACCTAGATGTAAAGATCAGAGAAATCAAACTATCAGCAGGAGGAGCTTTCTTAGCTAAATAATATGAAGCTGCAGGAAAGCGACTTAGGGGACCTTATTCTTCATGCGACTAACTCGGAAACCGTTGAAGATTTTCTAAAAAAAGTAAAAGACGATAAACTAATAAGCAATCTCTCCACTAAAGAACTTAAAGATTTTTATAAGGAAAATAGAAATGTAGCTAAAAAAAAATCAAAGATGAATAAAGAAGCTATTTTAAAAGCCATTAAAGAAGTACTGACTGAAAAGAAAGCTACATATTGCGGAAGATGCGGACACACTCACGTCAAAGGAACCCCTTGCCCAAGACCTTTCAAAGAAGGGTTATCAACTTACGGCGATGATGCCTATTTCGTAACACCAAACAAAGGAAAGATGAAAAAAGAAGATATTTTAAAAGCCGTTAAAGAAGTACTAGAGGAATCTCAAACTTTTGTAATTTCCCCAGATCCTGCATCTAGAGAGGCCGCTAAAAAAGCTGCTCAATTAGCAGGAGCTAAGGATCCAGAACTTTACAAGCAGATCGATACTATGAAATCTAATGATTCAGTTACAGTCGGAGAAGCTATGGTTTCTTCAGATGATCGAGTTAGTTATCTTGAAATTGCACTAGGGCGTGTTTGGAATATGGGTCGTGGTAATAATAAGATTGATTTAAACTCAATGGCTCAAGAATTAGTTAACGATATGTTTGCTAAATCGTTAGATGAAGACTTAGATCTAGGACATGAGGATCACGAACCGCACATGATTAAATCAGAGCTTTACCAGATCGCAAAATACGCCATTCAGCTTTATAAGATGGTAGACCAGTTTGACAGTGAGGCTGAAGTTGATTTTCCAGCCTGGTGGCAGTCTAAGATTACAAAAGCAAACTCAATGGTCAGCAGCGCCAAGCACTACCTTGAGTTCGAACTAGCTGAACCGGCAATGGATCAAGCTATGGTAGAGGAAAAAGCTAAAAAAACATATTACCATGTAATAGAAGATGTAGGTGGTGAAAAAGGACATCAAGGTGTCTACGATACTAAAGAAGAAGCTGAAAAACGAGCTGAGAGATTACAAGATATGTTTCCTAGATCATTTTTTTATGTTGAAGCTTCAAATAGCAAAGCCGAACCATACGATATTACTTTAGAAGAAGCTAAAAAAGAACTAGACAAAGTCGGTAAAGAAGATTCAGATATCAACAACGACGGCAAAGTAGATAAGACAGATAAGTACCTCAAAGGTAGAAGAGTAAAGATCGGCGCAGCAATCGCCCAGCATTCTAAGAAGTAATGAAACTAAATAAGCTTAAAGATATAATTCAAGAGGCATACTTTGAGGTGCTTATTGAGGCTGCCCAGCCCCCGGTCCAAGGACCGAAGA
>Ga0208485_1000332_pt1 | contig 14342 bp, 14 predicted proteins | sample LakMenEpi27Jul12_FD_150707 | JGI IMG/M metagenome (GOLD analysis project Ga0208485, IMG submission 150707) | Freshwater microbial communities from Lake Mendota, WI - 17JUL2012 deep hole epilimnion (SPAdes) | ecosystem: Environmental > Aquatic > Freshwater > Lentic | place: Lake Mendota, Madison... | reverse complement strand
AAATTAAGAGTTAAGTTCTAAATTTCCACCGCGGCGGGAAATTTCTTGATTGACTACCCCAGCTAAAGCTTTAACGCCTTCACGAATTCGCTCAGGTGTTGGGTGGCAATAAGAAAGTCGCATTGACCAAGTTCCAAAACCGTCGGCATAAAACGCAGTACCAGGAACATAGGCAACTTTTGCCACAATCGCCTTTGGCATCATTGCTTTTGTATCAATTTCTGGCGGTAAGGTAACCCAAACATAGAAACCGCCACCAGGTTTAGTCCAAGTAGCGCTCTTTGGGAAGTAAGCATCAAGGGATTCAAGCATCGCATCGCGGCGCATTTTGTATTGCTCACAGAACGAAGCAATCTGGTCGCGCCAAGGCTGATTAGCCAAGTAGTTAGAAATTGTCATTTGCGTGAAATTTGAAGGGCAGAGAATTGAAGACTCACTAGCAATTACTAATTTATCTTTTAGAGATTGCGGAACTAGTGCCCAGCCGACACGCAATCCAGGCGAGATGGTTTTGGAGAAAGAACCGAGATAAATAACGTTTTCAGAGTCTTCAGCACGCATGGCATTTGGTGAAGGTTTATCAAAACCTAGAAGGCCATAGGGGTTGTCTTCAACGACGAATATATGTTCCGTCCTACAAATTTCCAGAATTTCGGTGCGGCGGTTAGCTGGCAATAAAACTCCAGATGGATTCTGGTAATTCGGGATCAGGTACAAAAACTTAATTTTTCGCCCAGCTGCACGCATACTCTTAATAGCTTGCCGTAGCGATTCTGGCACCATGCCATCGTTATCTGTTTCAACATGCACAACTGAAGCTTCATATTGGCGGAAAGTTCCGAGAGCACCAACATATGAAGGCGCTTCTGCCAAAATTACATCGCCGGGATCAATAAAAATACGAGAAATTAAGTCAAGAGCTTGCTGTGAACCAGTTGTTACAACAACATCATCTGGATTAGCGCGAATACCTTCGAGTGCCATAACTTCGCAGATTTGTTCGCGCAATTTTGGATGACCCTGACCACTGCCGTACTGAAGCGCTTCTTGACCTTGAGTTAAAATCAAATCAGATACAACCGATGCCATCATTTCCATTGGCAGCGCAGAAAGATTTGGCATTCCACCCGCCAGTGAAACTATCTCAGGGCGGGAAGCTACCGCGAATAACGAACGAATTTCACTTGCAACCATGCCAGTCGCTCGGTGCGCGAAACGTTCCTCAAGGTGCTGAGGAGTTCCAGTGTGAAAGCGAGTTGTTAAGTCGGACATGTGACAATCCTGCCATATAGCCATAGGAATGCGCGCTGGTTAATTACTACGAAGGCCAGCTTTTCTTAGGTCAGAAAGTCGCAACATTCCGGTTTTGGCATCATCTTCAGATGCTAAATAAAGACGTTGAATAGCAATAACTATTGATTCCGCTATTACATCTCGGAAATCAGCACGGCCAAGCCGTTCAGCATCGCCTGGATTAGTTAAATAACCCAAATCAACCCTAACTGTCGGCGCTTTGGTTAACCGCAGTAAATCCCAAACTTTGGCATGGGAATGACAATTCACTAAATCGGTGCGGGCGCATATTTCGCGCTGTACTAATGAAGCAAATCTTTCGCCGACAACCGAATGTAATGAGTGTAAGTCGCTACCGTAGTAATAAGTGGCTACCCCATGTGCGCTTTGAGTTGGGTAACGGTCTACATGAAAAGAGATAACTAAATCTGCCGATGTCTTGTTAGCCAAATCAACGCGTTCTTGTTGAGTCGGGCAATTATCTTTTCCACGAGTTAAAAAAACACTAACACCAAGAGCCAATAAACGACCTTCTAGTCTTTGCGCAATGTCATAAACAATTTCAGCTTCTTGGAATCCAAAACCAGTTACGCCGCGACTTTCGCCGCCATTACTTGGATCTAACACAATTACTTTATCTGCTAAAGCTGGCCCACGATTTTTATGAGAAACATCTTCGCGTAGTCGAACCGGGGCACCACCACTAACAATTGTGGTTAATCGAAGCAAGGCAATAATTGTGGCAGGGCCACATTTACCATCAACGGTCACACCAACAGATTTCTGAAATTCACTAACCGCACTAGAGGTGCGTGGCCCATAAATGCCATCGACACGACCGCAATTAAAACCCATTTCAACTAATCGATTCTGCAGAGTTGCCACATCATCGCCATGCATTAACGCAGGCGTTGTAATGTGAAGTGAGCGATCTCCTAGTTTCCATCGCGCTTCTTCAAGTGCGCGCGAAGTTACATCGTCAATAAGACCAGTAACAGTTAATCCGCGGCCCTGTTGAAAGGAACGAACCTCATCTGGCGTAAGTTCTTTCATAATGGATGCAGACCTAAGAAATTAACGGCTTAGATAAAACCTTCGAGTTCTTTAAGTAGGGCAGGTTTTGGCTTAGCGCCGATAATTGTTTTGACTACTTCGCCATTTACAAAGACATTTAGGGTTGGAATTGAGGTAATTCCGTACTTGATAGCGATCGCTGATTCCTCATCGGTATTTAATTTAACGATCTTAATCTTGTCGCCATGCTCATTAGCAATCTCATCAAGGATTGGTCCTACTGCGCGGCATGGCCCACACCATTCGGCCCAAAAATCAACCAAGACTGGGGTGCTGCTCTTAAGCACGACATCTGCGAAATTTGCAGTTGTGACAGGTGTTGCTGCGCTCATTTTTACTCCTCGTAATTACTTCTTCTTATTTGTTTAGCGGGTATATAGGTACTTTAGTGGTGCGATAAGAATTTTTCAGCATCTAGCGCAGATTGGCAGCCTGTGCCCGCAGCTGTAATGGCCTGGCGGTAGGTGTGGTCAACCAGATCTCCACATGCGAATACGCCAGTTAGATTTGTGCGAGTTGATCCGTTTTCTACAACTACATAACCCTCGGCATCAAGAGTTACCTGGCCTTTAACTAATTCATTACGTGGATCATGACCGATTGCAACAAATAAACCAGTGAAGTCACGTTTAGAAACTTCGCCAGTAACTGTGTTTTTAAGTGAAAGCGCTTCTACTTTTTCGGTACCTAAAACATCGATGACTTCAGTATTCCAAAGCATTTCGATCTTTGGATTAGAAAGGGCTCGTTCCGCCATAATTTTCGATGCGCGAAGTGAATCACGACGGTGAATCAAAACAACTTTGCTAGCGAATTTAGTTAGAAAAGTTGCTTCTTCAACTGCCGAGTCACCGCCACCGACAACGGCAATAGTTTGATCACGGAAGAAGAATCCATCGCAAGTTGCACACCATGAGACACCGCGACCAGATAACCGCTTTTCGTTCTCTAACCCAATTTCGCGATACGCCGAACCCATTGCCAAAATTACTGACTTAGCTTTTACAGTATTTCCAGAACCATCTTTTAAAACTTTAATCGGACCAGAAAGATCCATTTCGACAATATCGTCAGTAATTAAATTAGCCCCAAAACGCTTTGCTTGCTTGCGCATAGCATCCATTAAATCTGGACCCATAATTCCATCAATAAAACCCGGAAAGTTCTCTACCTCGGTGGTGTTCATCAGTGCACCACCTGCGGTAACGGAACCTTCATAAATAATTGGATTCAATTGGGCGCGCGCAGCGTAAATTGCGGCGGTGTAGCCCGATGGGCCAGAACCAACAATTACTAAATTCTCAACTTCACTCATGGCTTCACCATAACCTCTCTTTGGCCCAATTTATTCTTTATTTCCCAGCACGCCACGTGAAGAGCGCAACAACCCAAAAATCATGGAAATTTCAGCAACTCGCAACAACTTCGCAACCAGGAAGTAACCAGAAGCGCTTACTGCTAATACCAATAAAAGCGCTAGCGGCCCGTGCCAATCAAAAAATCGAGTAAGCGTGAACATGGGCGCCATTGCCACAACAGCAGCAAAAATTAGCTTTGAGTGCTGACCCATAAATTGTGAAAATTTAATTTTCCCAATGTGTTTCTTGATCAATTCTAGAGTAATTGCTAACCCAACAGTATAACTAATCGAGAAAGCTAAACCTAAAGATATTGTTACATATTCATTCTCAATTGTGTTTAGAGCTAAATACGATAGAGCGACTGCGATTAAGTTAATGACTAAGATCGAAATCACTTGAGTTTTAGTATCTTCAAAAGCGTTAAATCCTCGTACCAAAATAATATTGATTGAAAAAGCCACCAAACCTAAACCAAGTGCTGATAAGACATAACCCATATACAAAGAGTCGCTACGACTAATGCCAAAGAACAGCACCTCAGTAATAAGCGGACCAAAGAAAGCCAATCCGACAGCGCTAGGAATCGTGATGACGCCCACCAAACGAATTGCTCTAATCAACTGTGATTTAACTTCATTAAAATCTTTCGAAATTACTAACCTAGATAAATGTGGCAATAAAGCGGTAATTATTGAGATCGTGACAATTGAGTAAGGCAACAACATAATTAAATATGCGTTGCTGTAGGGCGTAAAACCAACCCCGCGAGTGATTCCTTCTTGAGCGCTTCTAACAGCGGCGCTGGTGGCAACATTTACGGTTACCAAATATCCAAGTTGCGAAATAATTACATAAACCAAGGTCCATCCAGCCAGCTTGAAAGATTTTCCTAAACCATCAAACCCAAATTGAAAACGTAATTTAAATTTAGTCCTTGAGATTACTGGAATCAAGATCAGAGCTTGAACCACAGCGCCTAACGTGGTGCCCCAACCAAGAACTGCTACTTGGGTATCGGTAATAGTGTCAGCACGAACACTTGGCGCAAAGTACAAAAATCCTCCTAATAGGAATACACCAACCAAGTTATTTAAAATAGGGGCCCACATTAAGGGGGCAAATACACCCCTGGCATTAGCAACTTGCCCCAGCATCGCGTAGAGCACTAAAAAGAAGATCTGCGGCAAGCAATAACGCATAAACGCGACAGTTACTGAGTACTCACTTTCAAAGCCAGCAGTGGTGAACTCAGGTGCGTAAAGTCGAACTAAGGCAGGCGCGAAGAGCATACCTAGAGCCGTTAAAGCTAAAAGACTCACGCTAATTGTAGTAACTAGTCGTGAAGCAAACCCAACCCCACCATCAACATCTGCAAAAGAACGAATTAATTGCGGCACAAAAATTGCAGTTAACGCACCGCCAACAACCAAGTTATAAATAATGTTAGGCATTGTATTTGCGACGTTATAACCATCAGCCAACAGGGCGGTACCGAGAGCTGCAACCAAAAGAACGCCACGAATAAAACCAGTGATTCGAGAAATTATGGTGCCAATAGCCATCGCACTAGAAGCGCGATATAGATCTGCGGCTTTCATTTCTTGTTGCGCCGCACCCTACGAATAGTTTGTAAAGTAGCTGCGATAAATAACAGAACAGCAGCACTAGAAGTAAACCAAGCTACTCGAGAATCAACTATCGATAAATTCAAATTCAACTGTGAATATCTGGTAATCGGTATACCTTCAGCATCAGTTAACCGAGCAGCAACCGTAACTGTACCTGGGGTAATTATGTTTACCGGTAGCGCCAGTTGTATCTTGGAATAAGGATCGATACTTACATTAGTAATTCCGGCTATTTGAACTCGAGAGTTTCGAGGCAATAGCTCTAGCGAAACCTTCACTTGTGTGCTGAAGTCATTAACTAAAGTAATTGGTAACTTGACCTCAGTTGAAGTTAAACGGTACCTACCGGACACAACTTTGAGTTTTCTAGTTGAGAGGAGAACCTCCTTGTCTGCACTCTTTAACAGACGATCACGAAACTCCTGATCAATGTTTGGAGTTAACAACCGAGCCATTTGTAACCTTAAAGTGGTTAGTTCGGGGGCATCAACTACCCGATCTAGATTTGTCACGGCTCGGCGATTTAGAGCGTAGTTAGCTCGTAAAGAGTTAGAGCCCGCGAGATAACCCTTGCTGTATTTACCTGACTTATCGCTAATAACAGCGCGAGACAAAATTTCGGCTAAACGTTGATTGGCATTCGCATAAGAAAAATTCAACTCACCAGGTGCGTAATTCTTGATTAATCGATAGGCCGGATTTCCATAAGGCAAAACTACAACTTGGTCGTTAGTGCTAACTAAAGAGAATTGAGTTAACCAATTGGTTGCTACAAGGGAACCAATACCATCAATTTTTTCGCCGCTTATTAAACCAATTTCATATTCACTTTTCATCGCAATTACATCGTCAATAAATGCAGTGTCGACAACCCAGATGCGAGGGCGATTAACTGGGGAGAAAACCAATTTACCTAAATCACCAGTTGGCGCTAGACGAGTAGCTAGATCATCGCTATAAAAAAAACCACTAAAATTACGATTTGGTTCAGTAACTAATCTAATAACTTTCTCTTCTGCTGCCTGAGCAGGTAGATAAGTAAACTGCAGACCAAGAATTGTGAATAGAACTAGCCAAATGCGTTTCATATCAAAATCTCGCCACTTTTAGCAATCAACTTCTTCTCGTCGGGGTAAGCCAACCGTTCTACAATTTCTGAGAGCGGAAACCAAGAAACTTCATCTACTTCAGTGATCTGTGGTGTGAGCTCACCAGAGACTTCTCGAAAAATAAAATGGTGGACAGTTTTATGAATTCTTTTTCCACCAGCCATAAACCAGAAATCGATGACACCAATAGATTTAGTAATCTCTGAAGTTATGCCAGTTTCTTCCTGCACTTCACGAATTGCTGCTTGTTCTGGGGTTTCACCAGCTTCGATATGCCCCTTAGGCAGAGACCAAAGCAAACGTTCGCGCGAGGCATCTTTATGATCGATACGACCGATTAAAAGCCCACGTGTTCCAGAAAAATCGATTACTAAACCGCCAGCACTAACTTCATCAACACGTTTTGCATATGGGCGACGCTCAGGACTCTTCTTAATTGGAGCTCTACCAGGCTCTTTTGGAGCAGGCGAAGTTCCATCGGTTGGGGTGGTAACTGCTTGTGGGGCGCGATTGCCGGGACGTCTACGTCGCCGTTTTTTCTTCGTACCTTCGCTGCCCGCACTAGGTGCCGGGGTCATGGAGCAAGGGTAGTCCTCTAGCCTTACCTATTGTGACGAGTCCATTGGGTGCCGCAGGCGAAATAGCTATTCGCTCGCTTATTGAACGTGCCCCGCTAGCCAGCTCGCTGGCGGCTGCCTATAAATCGGCTGGGTTCAAGTTAGCGCTAGTCGGCGGCCCGGTTCGCGATGCAATTCTAGGACGCTTAGGAAACGATTTAGATTTCACAACCGATGCACTGCCGCTTGAAAGCAAAAAGATTTTAAAAATCTGGGGCGAGAATATCTGGGACACCGGAATTGAATTTGGAACTGTCGCAGCAAAACGTGGCGACACAACTGTTGAGGTAACCACATATCGCAGCGATAAGTACGACCCAGAAAGTCGTAAACCTGAAGTTGAGTTTGGCGACAATATCGCCGGTGATTTATCGCGTCGAGATTTCACTGTTAATTGCATGGCACTTGAGTTAACAACCCCAACACCTGAATTTATAGATCCATTTAATGGGCTAGCTGATTTAGCAAAACAAATTTTGCGCACTCCTGTAACGCCTGAACAATCTTTCTCCGATGACCCATTACGGATGATGCGTGCCGCCCGCTTTGCTAGCCAGTTAAATTTTGAGATCGAAGAATCAACTTTATTGGCGATGAAAGATATGGCTTCACGTATCTCAATTGTTTCCGCTGAGCGAATCCGTGATGAATTTACGAAATTGTTAATGTCGAATAATCCCCGCCGCGGTATTTCAATCATGGTTGATACCGGACTAGCAGCGCTGGTGATTCCAGAAATTCCTAAATTGAAATTAGAAATTGACGAACACCATCATCACAAGGATGTTTACGAACATTCAATCACTGTGCTTGAACAAGCAATCGCGCAAGAAGAAAGATTAGGCGGACCTAACTTAATTATTCGGTTAGCAGCGTTGTTACATGACATTGGAAAACCTAAAACCCGTGCGTTAATTGAAGGCGGCGGCGTCTCTTTCCACCATCACGAAGTTGTGGGAGCTCGCTTAGCTCGTGAACGTCTGAAGAAACTACGCTATTCCAGCGAAGTAGTTGAATCAGTCGAGACCCTTACTGCTCTACATCTGCGCTTTCATGGATATGGCGATGGCGAATGGACCGATTCAGCGGTGCGCCGATATGTGCGTGATTCGGGTGATTTATTGACCCATTTACATGTTCTGACACGAGCTGACTGCACAACTCGAAATGTGCGTAAAGCTGAACGTTTAGCAAGGGCTTATGAATCCTTAGAGGCTCGCATTGCGCGACTTATGGAAGCTGAAGAGCTAAATAAAATTCGCCCAGATTTAGATGGTGCTGCGGTTATGAAGTTGCTTGATTTAAAACCTTCGGCGACAGTTGGCAAAGCACTCGACTTCTTACTTGAACTGCGATTAGAAAAAGGTCCACTTGGTGAGGAAGCGGCAACCAAGGAGTTACTTGCTTGGTGGGAGAAATTTTCCGCGTCGCAATAATCGAAGCGCTGTAATTAAGTAAATACCCGAAACTAAAGTTGGAACTTGCCAGCCTTGACCAGAGTCAGAAAGCAAGAGCGCTGCAATCACGCCACCGCTAACAATCGCTGCGTTAACCAAGACGTCATAAACAGCAAAAACTCTACCTCGGTAGTAGTCATTAATTTTCGATTGCACAAGCGCATCGTTAGTAACTTTAAAACTTTGGCCAAATAAACTGGTTAGAAAAGCGGCCAGAAAGAGCGTTAATTCTGTGCCCCAAATAGCTAGCGGCAAAGGGCCAAGAACACTTAAGAACATCATGGTTCTCATCCAAGTATGGCGACCATATTTCTTAACCCCAAATGGCGCAATTAGTGCGCCTAAAACAATTCCGATACCGGCAATAGAGAACGCTAAAGCTAAACCCGCCAAACCTGCCTCTGGTTTGTTAGGGTCATTAAAAGTATTTCGCTCCAACATCAATCCGACTAACGTCAGTGCGGTTAAACCACCACGTTGAAAACCATTAGCAATAATTCCACGCATGGCATCGGCGTGAACACCAAGAAATTTCCAACCTTCGCGCAGTTCAATAAAACCTTGGGTGAGCGAAGCTGGTTTACGTTCCGCTTCTAATGGGCCGATCTCTAATTTGCGCAGACGCAAAGCCATTATTGAAGCCAGCGTGTAACCACAACTTGCCGCAATAATTAAAAAGGCATCTACATGATTTGCGGTAGCGAATGAGTCAAAAATTTTGCGTAAACCCAACCCCAAGCCGCCGCCTAATACTAAGAAAACCGAGCCGCCCGTAACGGCCATTGCGTTGGCTGAAATTAGATTTGGTTGATCAACCAACAACGGCAAGCCGGCCGATGTGGCAGCCAAGATCAAACGGTTAAGGCCAAATGCAATCAAAACCAAAACAGTAAGTTCTAACCCGGTCCGACCCGTGAAAACCAGAAGAGAAATTAAAATTAGATCTAACGCACGTGAAAAGTTAGAGATAAAAAGAGCGCGTTGCCTGGAAACCCGATCTAGTACGGTTCCAACAAAAGGGCCAATAATTGAATACGGAAGAAGCACGACCGCAAATGCCAAAGCTGCACTTAAAGCACTGGCTTGCCGCTCCGGTGAGAAAAGCACAAATGTCGCGAGCGCCCCTTGAAAAATGCCATCAGTGGCTTGACCAATCCAGCGCACTAATAGCAGGCGCGATAATCGCGGGTGCCTTAGTAATTGCCAGAAGTTCATGTTGGCAAGCGTAGTTATAAAAGACCCTTTATTCTTTGCTTTAATGAAATCGCAACGCTCGTTCATCGACTATTCACTCGATAAGCGCGCCACTTTGGCAGCGCTCTTTCGAGGCACGGTCAATGCCTGTGATGCTGATCCATATTTGCTCCGCGCCGCCAAGTTCCATGGCGTTAAGACCACTCGTCCTTGCCCAGTTTGTAAACATCTTTCAATGGTTGAACTTATGTACACCTTTGGCGATCAACTCGGCCAATACTCAGGCCGTATTAAAAATTCTGATGAGCTGCGCCAAATGGAAAAAGAGTATGGCGAATTTCGGGTTTACATTGTTGAAGTTTGCCGCGATTGTTCCTGGAATCACTTATGCGTCTCTTTTGTCCTGGGTGATGGCGTTGAACGCAAACCACCCCGCTACACCCGAACACTTGAAGATAGCGACTGGGCTTAACGGGTAGCCTTAAACCATGTCACTCAAGCTCTCCAAACGGTTATTTATTAGGGCTGCCATCTTCTTGGGCGGTTTTGGGTTTGTAGCTGGCTCGACCTTATTTGCGATTGCTTATTTTACAGTTTCGATTCCAGATCCAAATGCTTATGTAAATAGCCAAGCCACAATTATTCAATATGCCAACGGCGAAGAAATTGGTCGCATGGGTGCTCAAAACCGCACCATTGTTTCGCTTACTAAAATTCCATTACATCTACGTGAAGCCGTAATGGCCGCCGAAGATCGTGATTTCTACAGCAATAAAGCTTTTAGTCCCATAGGAATATTGCGCGCACTTAAGAATAATTTACTTGGTGGATCACTACAGGGTGGTTCAACAATTACGCAGCAATATGCGAAAACGGCTTTCCTAACTTCTGAACGAACTATTCAACGAAAAATTCGAGAGTTAGTAATCGCGATTAAATTAGAGAACCAATTATCTAAAGATGAGATTCTCGAAAACTACTTAAATACAATTTACTTTGGCCGCGGTTCGTACGGCGTTCAGACAGCTTCATTGCAATACTTCAATCGTTCTGTAGATCAACTTTCAGTTTCGCAAGCAGTGGTTCTGGCATCTATTTTGCGTTCGCCAGGCTTATATGACCCAGCATTTAACAAAGACAATAGACCGCGCCTTGAGAATCGCTTCGCTTATGTGGTAAAAGGAATGACTGAAAAAGGTTGGCTAACTGAGAAAGAAGCAGCTAAGGTAAAAATTCCTTACATCGCACCAAGAGCAACTTCCGGATCTTTAAGCGGCCCCAAAGGTCACCTGATTGAAGCAGTTCGGAAAGAGTTAATTAAGTTTGGCTTTACCGAAGATCAAATTATGGTTGGTGGTTTAGTTGTAAAGACCACGCTGGTTCAACAAGCTCAACAAGCAGCAGTCGACGCGGTGAACAAACAAGGACCAACAAAAGCGCCAGATAACTTACATATTGGTTTAGCCGCAGTTCGCCCAGGAACTGGCGAAATCATTGCTATGTACGGTGGAAAAGACTATTTAACTCGCCAATTAAATGATGCCACCCAGGCAATTGCACAAGCTGGTTCAACCTTTAAACCTTTTGCGTTAATCGCGGGCCTTCAACAAGGAATCCCGTTGACTTCAATGTGGAATGGTGACAGCCCACAAACTTTCGACGATGCTGGAAAACCTTATCCAGTTGCAAATTATGGCTTTGAAGGTTGGGGCCAAATCTCACTCTTAAAAGCAACTGGAAGTTCAGTTAATACTGTTTATGTACCACTCGGAATTAAAGTTGGTCCAGAGAATGTAGTTGAAGCAGCTAGACGTGCTGGTATTCCAGAATCAATTGCTATGGTGCCAACTCCTTCAGTTGTATTAGGTGTAGCCAGCCCTCACGTCTTAGATGTGGCAAATGCATATGCAACCTTTGCGGCTAATGGCATTTACGCCAAACCGTATTTAATTAGCCAAGTTCTGGGTTCAAATAAAGGCGTGCTTTATGAAGGTAAGCCACAGACTCAAGAAGTTTTCGCAGCCGATGTTATGGCTGATTTAACTTACGCACTGAAATATGTAGTAACAAATGGATCTGGTTTTGCAGCGTTAAAACTTGGTCGACCAGCGGCAGGCAAGACAGGTACTAGCCAATCAAATGCATCAGCGTGGTTTAGCGCCTACACACCACAACTTGCGGCATCGGTTGCGCTATTTCGCGATAACGCTACGCAATCTCTAAAAGGAGTTGGCGGGCTTGCCACGGTTACTGGTGGAAGTTTCCCAGCCCGAATCTGGACTGCGTTTATGAAGGGTGCTCTTAAGGGCGAACCAGTTTTAGATTTCCCAGCACCTGCAAATATTGGTGGGCTAGACCCAATTGAAATGACAACTGGGGGCGTTCAAAGCCCTAAGAAAAAGTAAAAAGATCCTAAATTGAAAACGCGCGCTGTAATTTTCTTTGCGTTTATAGCTAGCGTTATTTCATACGCCAAATTCTCGCCCTGTATTGGCTTTAACTGGGCTACGCCAGGCCAATATATTCACGCTTGCTACTCAGATTTACCTAGTCTCTTAGGTAATCGTTCTATTGGCAGTGGCGCCTGGGCATTTAGTGGCGACCAACCAGTTGAGTATCCGGTAATCACCGGTTTAGTTATGTATTTAACTGCGCAAGTAGCGCAAGTGACAACAACTTACTACTTATTAAATGCAGCTCTCCTTGCACTCTTATTTATCGCTGTTGCTTTGATTACTGCGCGGATTCGACCACAGTTTGGTTACCTACTTTCATTTTCACCAGCTGTAATTGCTTCACTTTATATAAATTGGGATCTCTGGGCTATTGCTACCATGATGCTTTCAATTTATTGGTTCGACCGTAAACAATATGATTTAAGTGCACTTGCTATCGGTATTTCAATTGCTACTAAATTTATTCCGGTGTTTCTAATTCCGGTTGTAATTTATATTTTCTATCGAAACCGAAACCTCAAAGGCGCTTTAAGATATTTACTAATTGCTTCAGCTATTTGGTTAGCAATTAATTTACCCGTAGCGCTAACAACTTTCGATGGTTGGTGGTATTTCTACAAGCTAAATATTGAACGCGTAGCTGACTGGGGTTCGCTTTGGTATGCCATGTCTGCACTTGGAATTGGTTTAGCAAATTTAAATTACTTATCAATTTTATTGTTACTAGCTTGCGTCGCAGCTCTGAGTATTTTCCTATTCGCACTCGACTACATTCCCTCGCTTGCTCAAGTTGCATTTATAGTTATCGCAGCGGTTACTTGCGTTAGTAAGGTTTATTCTCCGCAATATGTTTTGTGGCTAGCCCCGCTTGCGTTAATTGCACTAATCGATAAACGTGACTTACCTGCATTCTGGATCTGGCAAGTTAGTGAAGTTATTTATCATGTGGCAATCTGGCAACACCTTGCCACCGTGACCGGAGCTAAGTTTGGGTTACCAGTCACGGGCTACGCCCTGATCAGCCTGGTCCGCATCGCCGCCACGGTCGCCCTGATCGCGGTATTGATCCGTCGAGCCTTGGCGTTGAGGTCCCCAAACAGGCCTGATTCACAGGGCAAATTAGGCGATTTTCTCTTTGAGGCAGGCAAGAGTTACCCTTAGCCCCTTGTTTCACCTCTTTATATATGTCAGTCCATTGAAATATATTTGCGGTAAATGAGAGCACTAACCCTCCTGTCACGGAAATGCCGTGGCCGTCTTAGTCCAGAGGAGGTCGGGTTAACGCATGCGTCACTACGAACTAATGGTCATTCTTGATCCAGAGTTAGAAGAAAGAACAGTTACACCATCACTTGAGACATATCTCAAGATCATCAAAGACAGCGGCGGCACAGTCGACAAGCTCGATGTTTGGGGCAAGCGCCGTATGTCATTCGAAATCCTCAAGAAGTCTGAAGGAATTTATGCAGTTGTAGATATGCACTGCGAACCAGCAGCGATTAAAGAACTTGATCGTCAGCTAAATCTAAATGAATCAGTACTTCGTACGAAGTTAATTCGTCCAGAGTAATTTTCTAAAGATAAAAAAGCACGGCACCCACGAGTAGATACGAGAGAAGGAAAAAATGGCAGCAGGAGATACAACAATCACAATGATCGGCAACTTAGTAGACGATCCAGAGCTACGTTTTACACCATCAGGTGCGGCGGTAGCGAAGTTTCGTGTTGCTTCAACTCCTCGTTATTTGGATAAAGCAACCAATGAATGGAAAGACGGCGAAAGCCTTTTCCTTCAATGTCAGATTTGGCGTCAAGCAGCAGAAAATGTTGCCGAGTCACTTACAAAAGGTATGCGAGTCATTCTCTCGGGTCGCTTAAAGCAACGTTCATATGAAACAAAAGAGGGCGAAAAGCGCACCGTCTTTGAAGTAGAAGTTGATGAAGTAGGTCCATCACTTCGCAGTGCAACTGCGAAAGTTACCCGCGCACAACGTGCAGCCGGTGCTAACAGTGGATTCTCTGCTCCAGCAGCTGAAAGCTTCAACGATGATCCTTGGGCTGCATCAACCTCAACACCATCTGCTGGCGGCTGGGCAACCACCACTAGCGATGAACCTCCGTTTTAAACCAACCTATCCATCCATTCCTAGTTC
>Ga0208485_1000327_pt1 | contig 14423 bp, 23 predicted proteins | sample LakMenEpi27Jul12_FD_150707 | JGI IMG/M metagenome (GOLD analysis project Ga0208485, IMG submission 150707) | Freshwater microbial communities from Lake Mendota, WI - 17JUL2012 deep hole epilimnion (SPAdes) | ecosystem: Environmental > Aquatic > Freshwater > Lentic | place: Lake Mendota, Madison... | reverse complement strand
AGATGTTTTTTGGGTTAACTAAAAAGGGGGGCCTTTCGGCCCCCCGTCTTATTCCTATAAACCTAAATGATTATTATCATCAAGGCATTTTAGGCATTGTTTTGCATCTGCTTGCGTACTCTGGGCCCCACTGACATGGGTCCCAAGGTCCCCAACCAGCTTCTTCATAAAGAAGAAGTCCCACTTTAAGATTGTTGACAGGATCTAATATAGCTTCCTGTGTACATATCCTAAGTCGAGCACAAGCAATTTGTGTTCCTGGTCTTTTAGGATCCCAGTTAACACCGTTGATCTGTAATAATCCTGAGTCGGATTTATTGGTAGCACCTGTGTGTCCAATAATATTACAGTTCTTATCAACTATGGATCCACCAATGCGGTTAGGACAACCGCCTGATTCGCGAAGAACAATGTGCTCTAAGCGAGGTATTGTTTTCTTGGGCCAGCCTACTTTAATAGCTAGGTCTGCCAACCATGATACATCACCATGTTTAAAGGCAATTGGTTCTTGTGCTGTTTTACTTTCAATTATGTCGGGAATGTGTCTAAGTACCCAAGGGGTACTGGGAGGTTCCATGTCAGGAACTTTTTGCGCAAGTAGCGCATTGGCTCCAGTTGTTAAAGCTAAAAATATAGCTATAACACCTATAATTGATTTGTTATATTTATTCTGCATATTCCGTGTTCGCTCCTTTTCGTCTTTGTCTGATTTCCGAAATGGAAACCATTAGTACGGCGCAGGTTGCGAAACCGAAGATGTGCGGACATATACGAAATGCCCGTCACAGTGGCAAGGTTAGCCATCTCCGACTTCACAGTATTTCTCTGTTACGTTAGGGATTATTCCCCTGCCCGCTGGTTACGGGCATTGGTATTATTCTATCACATATATGGTGGTGTAACAAGTATCTATTCAATACATATCCTTGTTTAGGGGATGGGTAAGTGTTAACTTACCTGCGCTATCGTTTATTAACGATAGATGAATAGTACCTGTATAAAGAATAAAAGTTAAGTTTCATTCTTTATTTGTATATATGTTTTAGTATGTAGCCTGTATGTTTACTTCGATCTTGTAGACGCCATAGCTCATTGAGCTAAAGGTGTCTGGATTGTTTTTGATGAATGCAAGAAGAGTAGGAAGACTTACTCCGATTTCTTTGCACATTTCTTTTGTGGAAAATGTCTTTCCATTATTCATTGAAATGAATTCCTGAATAAGAGGTGTTTTTGAAGGCTTAGCCATGATAATATGTCCTTAATGTGAGTTAATTTGAGTTATGAAAGGTATATATAGGTATATAAATAATATCTTATTTTTACTAGAAATATAGTATAACACTTAATTTATTAGAATGCAACATTACAAGAAATATATATATAATGTATGCGTGAACACCTAAGGTGTATAAATTAAGGTGTCCAACATTTTTGAGTTAATATTTTGATTTGTGTGTAACGTAACTTGCATAAGTTGGATTGGTACAATAAACAACTTCTGTGTTATCGTTGATATATCTTTCGACAAGAATATCTTTTTTGCCATCAAAATAAACACAAGTTTTAATAAGAGCGCAATAATAAAATTTATCATTGCTGTTATCAACTATCCAAGTGATACGTTTATCGTCTCCTTGAGAGCGAGCTCTTTTAATTTCGAATGAACCGTAAGATGACTTGTTTAAATTTTGTGTAATCCACAAAAAGTTTTTGCCGTTGTCATTAGATAGAACAGTAGATGTAAAGCCATTATGTTCTGGCTTGTATATATCATACTTACTGCCTTTATAGTCTAATTTTAAACCGGCATAGGAGTCTGAGAGAGCATCCCATAATGTATTGTGTACATCAAGTAATTGCTCTATATGTGCTGGTATTTCTGTTTGTGTTATGGTCATAATATTCCTTTAAATAAATGCCAGACTGGGGCTCACGCCTGGGGAAGCGGAGCGGACTTAAACTCTCAGGAAGTTTAAGTTGAAAGGGACCCTGTGCAATCAGACCATGAACAACCTTGATTACATAGCCCAGTACTGACAACTTGTTAACCGTTTACACGGTTAGTTCTGTGAATCCTTTAGGGATTATGATTGGTGAATTCTTTGCTGGCGCAGAGGAATTCTGTGTCTTTGTTTTAGTACGCGTAAGTGTTCTGTTAACTTTAAACTTAGGTTTAGCAAGACGAGTAAGCTGTACTAAAGTATTCTTACTCATTACTTGCGAGCTAACTTCAACGGTGCTACCAGCTTCGCGTAGACGGCGTATAGCAAATGTGACGGTGCTTGTTGGCGCATTAGAAAGACGCTTAAGCTCTTGCATGCTGTGTATTTCGCGATCCATTAAGATGGCCGCCACATAAGCTGCTTTGCCTTTAGACTTTGTTCTGCTTGGGGCGTAGAAGAATATTGAGTCCAATACTTCACGCTGTGGACGACTGATTTGTGATGATACTGGAAGGTCAGCAATGATTGTTTTATTAGCTGGAGCCTTCTTGTCTTTGACAATCTTGGCTTCAAGCTCTTTTAGTTCGGCTTCAAGCTTAGGTTTAATTGCCGCATTCTGAGCTTTAATTCTGCTAATACGCTGATCTTCAGTCTCTGCGTTAGGGGTAGACAGCTTGGCTAGGATAGCAACTGCTTGGTCGGGTGTTGCTTCAATAGTGATGTCATTTGGGAGGTTGATTCGGACGGTACTCATGATTTAGCCTTTGTGTTTGTTTTGGTGGTTATTGAGAAATTAATATTCACTGTACTTCTTCTGAGGAGCGCAAAGCGTCCTTGGTCCAGAGTGTACAGTTGGCGTTCATATTCTTTAGGTATAAGGTCACCAAATTGTGGTGTCCATATGTTATTGATAAAACTGAAGACTCCCCAGCGTTCTGCGTCTGACGGTATAAAAATACCGTATTTGCCGGCTCGAACGCCGTAGAATGCTTCGTTGTATTTGTTATTACAAAGGGTTATTTCCTTTGGTGTACCGACAGAAGTTATAGTTCTGTTGCGGTTCATCTTGTAGAAGATAAAGTAGTGGTCTTCCCATGTCATAGAGTATTTGGCCATTACATGTCCTTTGCTTTGGTTGTCACTTCTTTGATTTTGAGTGGGCGCCTTGGGTAGGAATTGAACCTACGACCTGCGGATTAGAAGTCCGTTGCTCTATCCCCTGAGCTACCAAGGCCCGTTCGGCGCGAAATTTTTTTGTAATTTTTTGTTATATTGCTTTCGCTGACAGGATGTCTATATAGTTTTAAGTTGTTTAGTTTCCTGTAGGGCTTTGATGTAAGCGTATGTGGTGACGGGTGTGCCGTCTTGGTCAATGTCTTCTTGGGTAATTTTGACTATTTTTAGACCTGTTATTCCCAGGTAATCTAAAACGTCAAAGAGGTTAATTACTTGGTCGTCATTGTCTTGGTTGAAGATCTTTACAAATTCTTGTGTGTTGGTGATAAGCTGGTCAGCTTGTTTGTTTATTTCTTCTTTGGTTGTCATGTTTGTCCTTTGTTATAGCTGTATTGTTATGTACCAGATTAAGAATAGGGCTGCCGCTATAGCTAATTTCATACAGCCCTGCGTGCTTTAATGGAATTGATCTTTTGTATAGCTGCTCTGGTAGCCCATATTGGGAATGTGATTATTCTAATGATTCCGTAAATAACCTTTGCTAGGTCTTTGAATGCTTGCATCCATTTGCCGCGAAGGTAATGCGTCATGTTACCACCATGCTTTTGTGCTTCCTTGGAATCATAATTCCAGTGTAGGATAGCATAGCCTGGGATGGATAGGACGGTGGATATCATGGCTGCACCTAAGGCGATTAGTCCGGCTGCACCGAACATTACACCTAGGATGAATGATAACAGTAGGGAGAGGGTCATGTTAACCCATTTGTATTTGTGTGCGTTCTTACGCCAGGCTGGGATCCTCGCCGCGAACATCATTTCTACTACGGTAGAAGCTACAGCTAACCATATCATCATCATAAAGAGCATATAAGTATCCTTTCACGATACATTGTTTAGTCTAATACTATTCTAATACTATCCTATACGGACTAGGCATTGTTGATCTGTCTTATTCCTATATCAGAATTCAGTGGATTTGAGAGAGACAAATCCTATAGGGAGAATTCTTTATTGTGTACACAAGTGTACTGTATAAGGAATAGATGTGTGTACACATGTGTATCTATATGTTTATATCGATTTATACTGAGTTATATAAGTTATAATGGGTGCTGGGGCGAGAGGGTTCCATTTATTGGTTTGTCTAACATTTTTGTTGGGTTGGGTCTAGGTTTTGTGTGTGTGTGGTAGGGGTAGTGTAAGCTTAATCTTATTATTAAACTTAATTTAATACTTATAGTGTAGGGGGGCGGGAGAGCCCACCCACCCAAGTATAGCTACCACCACCTAGTAGAGATACGAGATGAGCTCTCCCATGGAAGCAAACACCTTAAACGTTGATATCTATGTTATAATATTTTTTAAAGTCACGGCGCATCGGATGCAATGCTGATTCCGTGCCATGTGTCGTATACAGTGGACCATCTACCCCTGGGGGTGGAGTGATCCGATAGACACCTGATTTCTTTTGTTCAACGTTAAAGCCTAGTCTGGTTAGTTCTGCGAGAACTTTCCGAACAGCTTTAGATTGATGCTGCCGAGGCATACATAATCTCCTTTTAGTGTTTATTTCCTAGGATATCAGTATAGCAGTCTCGTGTACTCACTTGCAACATCTGTACTCTTTTTTTCTCGGCGGTCTGAGGACTACCTCGAATTTTTTTATGAGCTTCCATACGGAAGTCTACTAGGGTAAGGGAGGCCTCGCTTCGCTCGGCCCCCCAAGAAAAAAGGTTTGGGGAGTAGTATTGTGATAGAGGGAGTAATAGAGAGTGTTATTGGATGATCCATTGTTGGCCATCTTCTGAAGCTAAATAGTTTATGGCACTGTTGCCTATCCATTCTGCTTTCCATGCATATTGACAGCATGGTTTTTCATTGGGGCCTGACTGGCTGTGGCATCCTTTGCCTACTAGTACACTGAGTAGTGGGAAGGCGTCTAGGAACTTTATTACGCAGTCGTGACATAGTCTGACTAGTTGTTCTGGTTCTCCGATTGGATCTGTGAAGCCGGCATAGTATCCGAAGTGATTGAGATTAAATGCCCATCCATTATCTGGAAAGTTTTCTTGAGTATGATGCGGAGCCATAGACCCGCACCCATGACACATGTGAAAGCCATGACGAGGATAATTTGTTGGGTATTCATTCACTTTTTTTTCCTTCGGCTCGCATTCTGCCACGCTTGCGTGCTGTTACTCCACCCCAGATGCCCTGTAGTTCTGGTCGTGACATAGCATAATCTAAACATTCTTGTTTGACTAGACAATCTTTACATATGGCTAATGCTATTTTTACTGTAGGGTAATTGCCTGGGGCTTCTGGGAACCAGTCACCTTCAGTGTTTCCTTTACATGCGGCGTCTTTCATCCAACGCTGGATATTTAGCATTTCAAGTGGGGTGCTCATGTTAATCCTTTTTGAGTTAATAAAATTTTTTTTATTATACTTAAATAGTGGGTAGCAAATGGTTGGTTCGCAGCATTCATCGGGAATGTGCACACTTACTACCCACTAAAAGTTTATTAGTAGGGTTGACCCGCGATCAGTCAGGCCAACCCCACCAAATTTAGATAACCTTAGAACGGTACCTCAGCGGTTGCGATATCGCTGATCTGCTGTTCTGCGGTCTGTACTGGTGCTTTTGTCGAGTTTGACCATACATCGAAGTCGATGGTTTGACCAGCAACTACGGCAGACCAACGACCACATGGGGCGTTTACTGCGTTGTACTTGTTCTCAACGATCTTGCGACCATTGTCAATCTTGGTTTGACGAGCAGCACCAGACCAGCAGTTAGCATAGTCTTTAGCCATGTCAAGTTCAATCTTGATTTCTGTCTGTGCCTTCTTGATTGCTTCTTGGCTCATTGAACCGATGTTTGTGTTCAACTTGTCTTGCAATACTTTAGCAACAGACTTGTGGTTCTTTACACGCTCAAAGTTTTCGGTCACTGCACTGACGATGTCAATGAAGCCTTGTCCTGTCTTTGAGAGTGAACGGTCAGATGTACCAAGTTCAAACGATACAACTTCAAGACCAGCACCATCGCCAGGAATCTTGTAAGCAGTGTTGAATGACTTGCTTGATGCAACAGACTTCATATCGTCAATTGCTCCAGCTGTACGGAACGCTTCTACTGCGTGTGCGATACCAGCAGGATTTGCACCCATTTGTTGGAACATCAGAGGGCCACCGTTACGAATGCCGTTGAGCGAAAGGTTGCTCTCCAACATCTTGTTTACTTGGTCATCTGTAAGGGATGTACCGAACGATTCGATGCAGAACTGCTTCATGAGTTCATACAATGACATTTCAGTACCATCAACTTCAAGCGTGATGTCTGCTTGGAAGTTATTGAATACACCACCGAATACTTGGCTGATGCGTGGCTCTGCGTCCTGACGACGGATAACATGGTCACGCACGGTGAGACGGCTCCAGTTAGCATTCTTTACTAGAATGGTGGTTGGAACAGCAACGCCATTGATAGAACCAGCAATTTTGGCTGGTGTACCAACAGTGATTTTGGTGGTAGTTGAGTTTGATGCAAACAACTCTGGGTTTTCCAAAGCGATTGCGAACTCGTCTTTCTTGTAACCGAATTTTTCGAGTAATGACATGTGTTTATTCCTTATGTGTTTATTATGTGGATATGATATGTGTTTATTGCTTATTTTGGGACTAGCCCAAATCTTTGTATTAGTCCTCGTTAGTTACTTCAGGCTTGTTGTATTCAGCCTTGAAATCAGTTACGAATCCATCTTTTGCACCCTTGAGTGCTTCCATAGTCGCTTTAGTGTTCGTCTTTAGAAATTCTGGCGTAGCAGTAACTACTTCCACTGATTTGCCAGTAACTTTACCTAGAAATTTACCTAACATAATGTTTTTCTCCTTAGTTGAATATTGAATCTAATATATCTTGGATAATATCGAATAGCCAATCAAACAACGGTCACCCCCCTCCGAAAATATCCCGACTTATTCCTACTTCTGTCGGTTCGTTGGATGGTTTAGACGGCCTACAATGCTATTGAATCTAGCGTCTTCATCAGTGTTTACCCATTCAGGGAAATCTAAGTCTTGATTATGATAGTGTCCGTACACTTCTTGAAATGCTTTACTGGCAGACAATGGGTTATTGCGTAAGCGACGCTTGATTTTTTGTTGCTCAATGCCGCGCACAATGCCAATGACAAAGCCAGTGATAGCACTAAATGCCATGTAGCCCCAGAATAGTTTCTTATAGTTCATGCTTATTCTCCTTTGAACAATGTCATCTTTTTGATGTATAATGCTAAGCCGGCAATAACGAATGCTATTGTTGTAGTGATTATTGCAAGTTTCTTCACAAGGTTCCTTTCATTGTTTTATTGAATATCTTGCGAAGCCACATCATCATGGTGATACTGCCTGCTGCAAATGATATTGAGATTAGCCCGAATGTTTTCATGCTGACATCTTTAGAATGTAAGAGTCTAACATGGTTGCATACATATCTACAATAGCTTTAGCGCGTTCAAATGAATTGATTTCTAGCATAGTGTAGGTTAGGAAGTCAGATGAATCTGGTGTACCACTTGGGCTTTGAATGTTGAATTCAATATGAACACTACCATCGTTGTATTTTTCAGCTCGCATTGAACTGATCATACCTTGAGGGCGTGTGTGATATTCGGTTAGTACATTAAGAAAACCATAGGATTCCCAGTTTTCATCTTTTGTTTCATATTTTGATATCATGTTTTTGCCTTTCAGCGTAGTGTGAGTGTTTTATCTTGTAGAGTGTGGAAATCTTCTAAGCACCAATCTTCAGTGGTGATTATAGGACTTCCTTTGGATATGATGGATACTGTTACTGTGAGTTTGGTCTTGTGACATATGGCACACAAACCTTTGCGTGGTATGTCATCAATCATTTGTATTTTCATGGGTTATTCCCTCCCGACTTATTCCTTTAGAATAATATTCAATGTCTATGTCCTTGTGACATACGCCACAATATATTCCACGACAATCTATTTCTTCAAAGTAGAACTGGTGGTTCATACAACGATGTAATTTCCATGGGTTGCCGGCAACATATCGCACAATGCCTCGCACGAATACAGCCGATATGAGGATTAGAATGACGAGAGGTAAGATGATGTCCATTAGTAGTCTCCATGTTTAGCTGCATCGAGTGATTCGAGGCATGGGTTGCTTCCACAGCATTGGCAAGGCTTGAGATTATCAAGTGCATCCTGTAAAGAAATAACTTTATCGGACAACTGCTCAATAAGTATTTGGTGTGATTCACAGATCTCAAGCAATGAGTCTGTACGGCGGTTCATTTCCTTGACCGTTTCTAGCAAAGTCATCTGACTAATCTTTATTAGACCTTCTTTAGTCGCAATAAGATTAACATCAAATGAGTCGTCTTGAATTCCCATAACAATCCTTTCAATTGAGATGAATAATATAACATATTGATACAACGCTATTCCTGCATATGTCAGACAGTACAATAATGTCGCCCTTGTACCAGTGGCCTAGGTTACCCTAAATGTTTAAAAGTCGCTGTAACTCGACTGTTCATTATCAACTTTACATCGGTAGAACGACCGTATGTATATATAAGTGTTGACTACTCAGCCTGATTCGACATCCATTGGTTTACAGGCTACCAGTACATAGGCTTTTATATGTGTCCTATGATTATTTACACAGATTTCTTGCTTTTTTAGCTGCTTCTTGAGCTGCTGTCCATGTTGGAAACCAAGATAGACATTCTTGACAAGTAGCGTCATGATGTTCTACGCTTTCAAATTCGCAAGGATCAGGTGCTGCTGTTCCGCAAATGTAAGGTTCACTCATGCTATTCTCCTTTTCTCCGACTTATTCCTAAGGATTAGAATACTAGGAACAAAAAAAAGATTAGGGAACTAGTTGCAAAAAAAAATGTCAGTCAAGCCGATATGCGGGGGGGCATACCGACCTGACTGACAAAACGGGCTAAAACTAAAGTGTCAGAAAGGCACTTCAGCAGTAGCAGTGGATGTAACAACTGGCGCAACCAAACCAGCACCACGGAAGTCAACGAGGATATCGAGGTCATCGATATTGCCACGCTGAGGGGAAACAGCCAACTCGGCAATGTCATAAGTCAAAGCCGTGTCGTCCTTCAACCAAATGGTCTGGTTGGTCACAGTGTATGTGCCACCAAACTTGTTGGTCAAGTCTTTCGTCCGCAGTTCGCCCGCAGTAAAGCACTCGCTGTCGTTGAGTACAGCAAGACGGCAACTTGGGTGATACAGTTCACCGTTACTGTCAGTGGCTGTGCCATCAATGAATGCCTGAGCAATCGCGACGACTTTGCTTGCACGAGCAGCGTCCATCCAGACAGTGTAGTTCACACCAATCTGAAAGCCTGCTTCCTCACCGAACTTAGCCTGTAGGGTTACAGGAATTTCGGTCTTGCTGAACGAGCCTGAGCCGTCCTTCAAGTTATGTGTGTGCGTTGTAGGTGCACCAACCTTAGTGATGAGAAGAGTCATTAGACCCAACCCCTTTCTGTGACCGTAGTCACATAAACTACCAGCAACCCGATGTTACCAGTAGGCGAAGTCCCGAAAGACCCCGACTTATTCAACGGCCAGACCCGTGATGGGGGCCAGACCGCGGAAAATCTCTTGAACCGTGTTTAGAATCAAAGTGGAACCAAGTCTTGGGGACTAGGCAGAGCACGGTACTTGTTTAGAATATAACATTAAGATAATACTTATCCTAGAGGCCCAGATCCTTGAGCCCCTGGATAAGCAGATCCATCATTGATTTCTGCCCACGCTTGCCGGCTTGGAACATTACACGGTCAACTAGACCATAACGCAGATGAGCATTTGCTTTGATGTATTCACCACGACCTTCGTGATATACTTTCTCGTAGCTCATCTTTGGATCAGTCATCCAGCGGTAGATAGCAACAGCCATCTTGGTTGGTGACTTGGACGTTTCAATCTCATCGACCATCATCTTGACAATGGCTTCCAACTCGGTTGAAGAATACACAGCGTTCCATGCCTTGAAGTAACGGCTTGACCACTTTGTCTCTTCTGCCTTAGCTTCTGCCTTACGTTCGTCAAATGCACGCAACATGTGGATGTACTTGGTGTTGAATGCTTCACAGACAGCCTGTGTTTGATCTGACAGCGTAGGAATTAACTGTTGCAGTTGAGGGATTAACTCAGAACGCATGCGGAGATAGATAGTGTTCTTCTTCTCTTCGCGTACATCCTTGAGTACCTTGATGTAGTGCTCACTGAGCTCTGCCAATGGTCCATCGTAGACATTACCTTCCAACTCATGCTTGAACCGATCAGGGATACGACTCATCATATAGCTGTCAACCCTGATATCTTGCTTGATGATATCATCGATCATTGATTGCCACATGGTTGATACGCTGCCACTGATAAAGCGGAATGCCTCAATGTTTGCTGTCTGAGAGCTTGCATCGATAATGTCATTACCACTAGCTGGCATGTAGGTTGGGTAGCTTGGACCGAACACACTTGCATGCACCATCATGAAGTTTGAGAATGAACCAAACCCAGGGTTGTGCAGTTGTGCATCAATCATGTCCTTGGCGTTATCCCGTGTGAATCCCCTCTTGGTGTACTGTGTTGAGTTCAGGATTTCATTGAGCTTAGTGTCAACAATAGTGTCTTTAAGCAGTGTGCTCATCGGCAATGTTGCTTTGCTAAGGTCAATTACCTGTACCATGTCCTCGTTTACACGCATAAATGGCATTGTCTCTGCATCGTAACGCTCGATTGAATAACCACCAGGTCCGTTTGGTGAACGAATGATGACAACCATGTCGATTGCTTCTTCTGGTGTGGTTGGTACTTCCAGGTCAGCTGGGATAACAAATCCATCCCTGAATTCCTGGTGTGACAACCCATAGAGAGTTACAACTGGCGAAGAGCTCCACAACTTAATGCGGATGAACCTGGCCATGTCACCATCTTGGTCCCATGTGTCGTGAAGATCTGCTGTCTCAACAAAGCGGTTGCCTGGGATGATTGCACCGAAGCGCTTGTCATACCATACAACATTTGACTTTGACTCTGGCAGTTCTTGTCCACCCATGATTTGCAATGCCTCATGAGTAATGACAGGAGCCATGAATGCGTTAAACATTGGCAACCAGATGTTACCACGCTTAACTGATGCACTCATGCGATTAGCAAGCTGACCGTACGCCATGTGAATAAAGTTTGAGCTGTCATACAATGAGAACCCAGCCTTTTGCCACTTGATGTAGTTTGCTTGCCACTCTTGGAGTTCATTGTCTTCGTTGACTACTCCATGATCCTCTTGGTCATCCATGCTAACAGTCATCCATTCTGGCATATTGCCCACTTCGATTTCTTTCTTGAAGTCAGACAAAAGACTGTCGCATGTAGTTTTGAGGTGTTCAGTGGTGTACAACCATGGATTATTGATCATTGATTGATCGTCAATCGTTACTTCGTACAGAGTTGGCATCGGCCACGCTACAAATGTATAATTACCATCTGTTGTGGACAATTCCTTCTTTTCCATTGATTCATGGTACACAATGTCTGCTGGGATTTCATCATCCTCAACAATGTGCAACAAGCCCTTAAGCATGCAGCCTTCCATTTTCATACGGAACAACCAAGTGCGATTGTCACCGTGTACACCACCAATCATCTTGCCTCTTACTTCCGCATCTTTGATAGGGAAACAAGCTTTGATGAATGCTGATTTGCGCATGAAGGCTGGTCCATCGAACATCACCTCATCTGCTGGATCATACTTCAATCCATAGCTAGAGTAGTATTGCTCAAGCCATTCGTTCGTATAAGCCTTAGTGGTGACTGACTTCATTGACCTTGAACGATATACCTGAGTAAACCGTGTGATTTCTTGAAGTCGCTTTGATGTCTTCTTCATGTCGATTACGCTGACACCAAGATCATCCAATGACCAGTTGTTGTCTTCACGCATCTTCAAGAAGAAAGCATGTGTTGCATTAGCCCAAGCAAAGTTGGATTCTTTGATGAGTGCATCTAAGTCTCCGTTGTCCTTGCTGATCCACTGCTTCAGCTCATTGATTGTGATCATCTTAAGCTTGAACTTCTTACCGCGGCTGTTAAGCTTGTGCTCCAAGAGTCCATACTTCCAAGTAGGGTTGTTGTTGATTGGCATAAGCCAGATATGGTGGTTGTATGCACCATTCTCACCAGTGCGAACTGTTGTCCCCATCTTGAATGGTTTGCCCGTCTTCTTTACGGTTGAATAGGCCAATGACTCACGCTCTGTTGGGTCGTTGGTGATGGTATGGAAGAAGTCATGCATGAATGCAATCACTTCTGCTCCTTTCTGTTGAGGCTCTGTCGTTAAACGATTGAGCTTTTGTTGTGGTGTTTCCATGGGTTTTACCTCCCCATTTGTTGTTGGTTGATTGTTTGATTGATTTAATACAGACATGCGATGCATCCGTTGGTGAATACTTCAGTGCCTGATCCGCCCATTTCTTCTGGCTGGTATTTCGTGCCACATACATGACATTCAACTTTGCCAAATGGCTCATCCTCTTCCATGACTTGAACAGGCTTAACAGGCTTAGGCTTGTATGCCTTAAGCTTGTCAATAGCTGCTGATGCCCACTTGGTGGTGAGTACATTTGTCCCATCGATATGTGCTTTCATCTTTGTTGTCAAAGACTCCTGCTCATCAATTGTCATGTTTGATTTAACTTCCAAGAACAAAGACCGGATAAACTTTATCTGCTTATCTGTCATTGGTTTGTTCTTTGGTGCAAGTTGAGCCAGTTGCTCTCCACACAGTTCACAATAAACTGCCTTGTAGTCTGTGTTTACTTGTCCTGGAATTAATTTCCAATCCCAGACTTGGTGTTTGCACTGCTTCATCGGATTTACCTCCCGAATTGTTGTTGGTTGATTTGACATGGCTTCTTTCCTTTCGTTGTTTGTTGTTTCTTGATTGACATTTTCTTGCGGCACTAACTCAATTGCGGTAGACCCCTGTAGACCGTGCAAAGGACGCTCTGGGTAGTAACCAAGTTGTGGGACTGGATCCCAGTTAATAGATACGGTATAACCTCCCTTTGGTATCTTCTGGACATAGTTCCATTTTCCACGTGAATTTTGCCTATTAACAGATACTCCATTGGGTTCAAACCTAACCCACTTTACAGTGCCTGTTATATGAGGCTTTGCCTTGGAACGTACCTTGTCCCCTGGATTGAATGGCTTCATGATTACTTTCCTTCCTCGTTGAATAGTGATAGTTGGTTGTCTTTCATTGTTTGCTTTGCTTGAGATACTAGTTTCTTCTTCTCGACCCTAGTTTCACTGCCTGCTTTGCATTCGGTGCACCACACACGCTTTACTGGGTAAAACGTAATCCAAGCATTAGCTATGTGAACATAGTGTTTGCCTAAGGCACACCACACCTCTTTCTCTGAATCCCGAGCAAAACGGGAATAGTTCTTCCAATGTAACCTTGCCATTACTCCCCCTTTATGTTTTCTTCTAGGAATTGTTTTGCATTTTTCTCACACCAACCACACGAACCACATTTCTGAATGTGCGTGTTTAATTTCCAGATTATGAGATGCTTTTCTAACTGTTTCTGCTGGCGAGAACTTAAAAGATATCCGCCATTGTTCTTTTCGCAGAAATCAAAGTATGCTTGCCTGTCTAAATCAAGCACACCTAATTTGAATATATCACTCATTACTTTTCTCCTTGGTTGTTGTTTGTTACTCGTAATTCAATTTCCATGTCTCGGCATGTCAATTCAAGGCTTGCGTTGAGGTTAAACCGATCAATTATGGCTTCAATGAATTCTTTCGAGAATCCATACAAAGTATTATTAACGTTAACCTCGGTGTATTGAATACCGCTATTGGCAGTGTGGACTGATGGCCTTCCACTCCATGGTCCGGTAAGAACCCTGTGTGATCCATCTTGCATTGTCAATTCAAATGACTGGCCTCCATAACCACGACCAATTTTATTGGATCCATCATGGATAAAGCCATTAACAATTGCACCATCATCTGAAATGCCAACAAATGAATATGATGATTTTGTTTCATCACACACATTTTCGTATTGGGTATACGTCAATGCTCCACTTGTTAGCCGATTGTCATTTGATTGGATTTTAACCTCATGCCATTCTCCCATGTGATGTAACACAATTTCAGCTTTTGAGATTAAATCCAGCCTTGACTGGAATTTATTATTGTTTTCTAACATTACTT
>Ga0208485_1000325_pt1 | contig 14505 bp, 7 predicted proteins | sample LakMenEpi27Jul12_FD_150707 | JGI IMG/M metagenome (GOLD analysis project Ga0208485, IMG submission 150707) | Freshwater microbial communities from Lake Mendota, WI - 17JUL2012 deep hole epilimnion (SPAdes) | ecosystem: Environmental > Aquatic > Freshwater > Lentic | place: Lake Mendota, Madison... | reverse complement strand
TCATTTTCCCTTTTGGAAAACATTTTGTCACAAAAAGGAACATTTTTTTCTGAAAAATGCAACCTATCTGCGTAAGGGTACAACTTAGAAGATCTGAAAAATGTTTACTGCAATTTTTACTTCGAATTTTGCTTCTTGATATTATTCTTTGCATCTGCAAAATTCTTTGCAAGTTTTTGTGACACAATCAACCCATGGACTGGTCACTAATTGATATCAGTGTCCCCAGACATAGTACCGCACAACAAGTTATTTTAACATGGACGATATACAAAATAGCCTCGATTACCGATTATGCATTGTTACTATTAGAGCTGAAATATGCAGGCTCCACGATCTGGCATCAAATGTTTCAAATAACAACGAGGTAGATGTTGAAGGTACAATTAATGATATCACTCAATCTATAGTGGAGGTATTGGATATTTTAGAGAATGGCAACTTCGGCAGGTTCAGACAGAGACCTAGTCCCCTTAGGCCCTCCAATAAAGAAAACCATAGACCTTATTGAATTTACATTACTTATTACCACTGATCTGATCATTAAATTTGACCAACATTCTCCCAATGACAGATGGGATGTTTTAATTTATATTCTTAGACAGATCAGTGACATTCAATTTCAACTTTTAATGCTTTAATTATGGAGAGGCCCCAACCCCCACTAAGGATTCCCAGTGTTCTGCTAGAACTCTCAGCTGAAAGGCTCAGACAGATTATAATCAACTTTCATACTTTATCAGAAGATGAAGTTAAACAACTGTTAGTTTTAACCCATAGAGATCTTTATGAATCTCTCATTTTCTACACTAATGAAATCAGGGCACATATTCCTCAGCTTTAGAAACTGACTTACTTTTAATTAGACAGTGAAGTGATTACAGACACTCAACAGTTTCGCTCAAATTTGAGTCAAAGCCCTGATGTTCGACGCCCACACCGCCAAAAAGATAAGGACTTTTTGATAGGCGGTATATTTAGTGGTTTCTTAACCGCTCACGTCCGCTGACGAGGAACACGCAACCAGGATTGGTAAGGCACCAAACCTTTCTCTCATTTCCAAAATTTTGAAATGTTATTTTTCGCATCTTGTGTTCTCTAACCTGTTATGGCACAAGGAGGTCTTCCTAAAGACCACCCTGTTTATTTGAATATCCTACAAGATCTCAATCATCTAAGACGTCTTGAAAATAGACCAGAAGTTACTGAGTTACCTTCTGAGTGGGTACATCTGTCCGCAGCCCACTTAAATGCCATTTCTATTCGTTTGAAAACTGAGATAAAAGCTCACAGGGAATACAGAACTGACGCTATTAAATATAACCTCCCGCCTTTTGACCAGATCATATTTAATGAAACTGAGGCCAATCTTTATCAATATAACCTTCAGAAAGTCTTAATTAATTTGCCTCAGGAAACCTCCGTATTTCCTGACTCCATAGCAAGTAAGGATAAGTCCTACTATTTTCCGGATGGTGTGATACCAGACCACGAAGTTTTTGTTACCGATACTGATTGCAGATTGGTTAATACCCCTACTTACGTCTCGGCCTATAAACATTACATAGCTACGCACTCTATTAATAAATCTGTAACTAGTCCTAATCTGTCAAGTGACTTTAGTCATATCCCATCTTCAACTCCTCTTAACTTATCTGAAGATCTCCATAGCCTTGATATTGAAGGCCTTAATTTAGAGGGTGATACATCCAGACAGCGTATTGAGTCCGTTTCTTCTGTCTCGACTCAATCATTGACAGACCAGGAATCTGTCATCGTAAGACAACAGGGCACCCCACGTAAAAATCCTAGTCCGTTTAAGGATCCACCTCCGATCCCTCCGTATCGTCCTAGAAACCTCGCGATGGAGGAAGCGCAAAGGCGCATAGAAGCTCTTGAAAGAGAGAAGGCTGCACTCGCAGCAAGCCTTCAAAAGTCCACCGCTCAGCCTAAGGCTGTTAAAACTGAGCGGCAGGAAATTGGTGATTTGAAAACCCAAGTTAATGAAATGATGAATCTTTTGAAATTGATGACCGTTAATCAGCCCCTTAATGCGACTACTGCCTCTGAAAGGCTCCTTGTAAATAGATTTAATGAAACTACTGTTGAAGAAACTACCGCAGTCGCTCCTTCTAATGCTTTTGTAACTTTGGAGAGGCCCACTAATATAATCCCGGCAACTCAAGCTCGGGATCCGGTTTCTTTACCTTGCCTCAAACCGTCTGCTATAATCAATACTATAGGCACATTTGACCCAGACACAACACCTGATATTGACTTCAGATGTATCTGGGATAGGATCTTAGATCAAACACGCAATTATAAACTTTATGAACATGAATATATCATGTGCCTCCGTGTAGTAATGAAAGGTCAAGCAGGCATGAACCTTGATAAGATGATTAAGGAGTATGGAGGAGATCTTAATCTTGTTCTTGAAGCTATCCAAGATCTGTTCATTCCTCAGCATACTATTTTTGATGAACTCACTGATTTAAATGGCTTTAAACGCAAAGCAGGCGAACACATGCGCACAATGGTTCGCAGAGCGTCGCTCCTCATCTACAAATTACGAGCGACAGTCGCACCTGCCGCTTGGGCAGATAGACGACATACTCTCCTTAGTCAAATAATTAAGCAGGTCATTGATAAACAAACTTTTGCTCACTTGAGAAGCGAGGAACTCAAGTGCGCCCAAATGGGCCAGCATCTTTCTATTGAAGCTATTACTAATATTGTTGAATTCTATGAAACGTCCAATGATCTCATTCCTAAAACTGAAATTAAGCTCCAATATGATGTTCAGACAATGAAGCTGAAGAATCAGCCTGATGTACATAAGTCTGAAATTGATACCTTAAGAAAAGAGCTTGCGTCTCTGAAAGCTAGTGTTCTTGCTCCTAAACGTCGCAAATTAGATACCACGGCAGACAAAAGTACTATGCCACCCTCTCAGCAGCCAAGAGGCCGCACTATAATTAAACCAAAAAGGCGTTTTGGTGAGAGGATGGACACTGCCACTGATCCTCCGGTTCAACAACCCAGAGGTCAGAAACGCCCTAATGATTCTTTTAACGCGAACAAGCAATATAGTTACAGTAGTCAACCCCAGCCTCAAACGCATTCGCAGGGGCAACCTTCGCAGCCCCAGCAGCGTTCGAGACAACGATTCAGTAAATCTTCTAACCAGAATGTTCGCTCTGGTTCACAATCTCAATATTCTGCACCAGCTCAATACCGCCCTTTGACTTATTATAATTCTTATAATTCCGGTAAACCTAATTACAATAAGCGACAGAACAACTACAGGTCTAAGAGCCCTTATAGAGGTCGTTCTCCCTATAGAAGTAATAGTGAAAGTCGACGAAGCTATAACTTCAAGGGTAAAAAGCATGATGTTTCCTTGAATTTCTACAAATGTTCCATTTGTCCAGACGCTCATGCAGAGGGCACTTCATGTGCATCTCAAAAGGCCCTGCCTTATGACCCAAACGAGTAACAGCTTCGGTAAACGCTGTACCGAAGCATGAACTCGGATTTTCGGACACCACAGCGGGTGTTCCCAATCTTTGTATAATTAGAATGAGTAAGCTAGCTTTAAGGAAATCTTTTGAACCTCGATTATATTATTTAACTGTATGTTTAAATGCTACAAATGCTTCCCTTACGGTAAACGCGCTCGTGGACACTGGCTGTGCGAAGTCAGCAATGTCCAAATTATGCTATCTCAAACTCAAAAATCAAAATCCTGATATTAAACCTGCAAGCAGTAATGTTAAAATACAAACATGTGATGGAACTAACCACTCCATCATGGGTTTCGTCAATCTCACTTTGGTCTTTCCTCAATCGCAATTTACACTGCACTCCCAGCACATTATGATAGTTGAGCAACTATCTGATGATTTTATTTTAGGCTCTGATATACTGGGCAGTAAAGCAGTCTCAAAAATCGAAACTCCATTTATCTTTTTTAATCAAAATGGTAAAAAGTTTAAGCAGGAAATGAATTTGGTCACGTACCCGCAATTGCATGTGCAATCTGCTAAACAACTAATCATTTCTCCTCAGCAAACTTTTCACATTCAGTCAAACACATCAGGTCTTAAACAATTAGAGACCCCTATGGTCATAAAGTCTTCTTTTCCAAGTTTGAGAATAGCGCGAATAGCATTTGAGGATAACAAATTAATCACGTCCCTTGTAAATAATACAAACAAGCCAATTTCCCTGTATCCAGGTGTTCCTTTGATTGACGTGAGGAAAACTTCGTTCCTCCATTCCACTCCTCATGACAGTTACATGAATGAGGACGAAATCGATCATTCGCTAGAAAGATTTCGTAAGGAAGGTTACTATCAACCTTCTGTCACTGCTTTTATTGAAGATAAATCTAACATTACCGAAGCAGATAAGGTCTTTATCCCTGATCACGTCTCAGACGCTGATTTTATTGCCATGTTTGAAATTGACCACTTTAAAGGAACTGACAGGGAATACTTAGTGAACATTCTTATGTCCACTAAGCCAGCTTTTTCCATGCACAAATATGACATTGGAAAAACACATTTAATCACCATGGATATTGAACTGATTAATGAAAATGATATTAAAGTACAGAAATATGTCCCTATAGCCATGCACGTTATTGAAAAGGCTAATGAAATTCTTGATCAGATGGAAAAATATGACATTATCAGAGAATGTCATGCACCATCTCAGTATTGCTCTAACATTTTGGTGATTCCTAAGAAAGACAAAAACGCAGTTCGCTTGTTATTTGATGGTAGACTTCTCAATTATAATACTAAACGCATGCCTGTCGCAATTATCACTAAAGCAGAAATCTTGGCTCACCTTGTAAATAAATCGCACTTATCGTCCCTTGATTTCGCTGACGCGTTCTTTCATATTCCTCTTACTGAGAAGGCTCAAAATCTTACGGCGTTCTGGACGCCTAACCACGCCAAGAAGATGTGCTTTAACAGAGCACCACAGGGTTTGAGAAACTCACCCATGTATTTAAAAACTCTTTTAGATTTAATTTTCTTTGACTTAAGCGAAAATGTCTTATTTTATGCTGATGATCTTCTCATCGCCACCAATGGCACTTTAACCGATCATCTTAACTTTCTCAAGATGGTCCTTGACCGTTTAGTCCAAGCAGGTCTCAAGCTTAGACCTCAAAAGTTACTCATCGCTAGAGAAACTATTAATTTCCTTGGAATGGTCTTCTATAAAAATACTCTTTCTATTCCTGATCTCAAGCTTAAAGCTTTCCGTGAATTGCCTGTGCCAAATACGGCAAAAAGGCTTAAGTCAGCCTTGTGTGCCTTTTCCTATTATCGTCATTTTGTTCCTGAGTTTGCTCACATTACGCACACGCTCCATGAAAAAGCTTCTGATAAGACCATTCGCAAATTTGAACTAACAGAAGAGGAAATAAGTCAATTCAAGTCTATAGTGAAGACTATCTGCGATAACGCCATGACTTATTATCCTGATAAAAATAAACCGTTTTATGTTCAAACGGATGCCTCGCTTTACTGTGCAGGAGGCAGATTGTTCCAGAAAGACGACGATAACAATGAAATGCTTATCGCCGCAGTAAGCCGCACTTTTACTAAAACTGAACGCAATTATACAATTTATAAGAAAGAGGCCCTAGCTTTGTTGTACACGCTACGAGCGTTTGATTATTTCCTGAAATTCGCACCAAAATTGATTCTCCTTGTCGACGCCAAGGCGCTGATCTATATCAGATTGGCCAAAGAAGGAGCTCCGATCCTTCTTCGATTTTCTTTGGAGCTCAGCAAATATGAGGCTGATCTCATTCATGTGCCCGGAGAACAGAATGAAATCTCCGATTTATTAAGTCGACAACATAAGGATATCCCTGCTATTGAGTTAGAAAAACTGGAAAAGCTAACTATTTCCGAAAAGGATACGATTAAGATTATTGAGGCATTGACTATGCCGTCCGACTTTACTTTGACCCGTTCACTCCTCTTTTCTCTCCTGAACGGTCCATCGCCAATAGATGATACTAAATCAATTAAGAAAACCAAGAGTAAGGCACAACCTGGTCTTAAACAAGTTAAGAATACTCCTATTACTTTGCATAAACGGAAAATTAAAATGCCAAGAACAGTTAAAGTTTCAGCCATTAAAGATAAACAAGACAAACATGTCACGTTTGCGGATTCGGTCACGCAAACAAACCCTGAGGCACGTCCAAACATTGAAAATGACAATTCTGTGTCATATTCCCAGGTGCAATCACATTGCACAATTTCTAATGGTAACAAGATTACCCCAAAGCAATTTCATGCTTTGCAGATGGCAGATCCGTTTATTGTAGCTACTCTTGATAATAAGGATAAATCCCTGAAAATGCATAAGGGAGTTTTGCATAAATTAGTTAATGGCAATCTAAAAATGGTCCTACCTGAAAGTCTATTGATTCCACTAATCACGTTACATCATTACGTGTCCCCTGGAATCCACAAAAGTAAACAACAAATATTCAGAGACATTTGTGAACTTTATTATGTCTCCAAAAATACCCTCAATAAAGCTATAGAAGAGCAAATTAACAACTGCCACATCTGCCAGTTATTTTCAGATGGTAAACAACATCTTAAGATATTACAACTGCCACGTCATAGCACAACCAGGCTCTCATGGTCTGTTGATCTTATAACCGATCTGACTTTATCTGATAATGGGTTTAAGCTTCTTCTGATAGCTGTCGATGATTTCTCCAATTATATTGTGGCCATACCGCTTAAAACGTCAACCGCCCAAGAGCTAATTTCGGCAATAAAGTACCACTTGATTAGCCCTTTTGGCATACCTAAGTTCATAAGATCTGATGAGCAACCCGGCATTTACAATTCTAAAGATTTCTTCAAATTCTTTAATGACTTTGGCATTGAGCTGCAAGCCACGGCTGTGGCTAGCCCATTCTCCAATGGCAGAGCAGAAACTACAATCAAAATCTTTAAGCATGCCGCTAGAAAATATTTTCACCAAGAAAACTGTATTAAACAGTGGGATGAACATATCCCCATGATTACCGCAACTCTTAATTCTTCAATCAATAGTTACGGGTTTGCTCCTGAAGAAATTATGTTTGGCCACAGGTTGGAGAACAGATATGCGCTCGTGGACTTGCCGTCCACTGATGAACCAATTATTAATACCGAGCAAGCCATCGAAGCGTTTCTCACGCGTATCGCTGACATTAGGGTCAAATATGACCAGAACAAACTTAAAAAGCATCAATCAAATGCTACTTTCAAAAATAAACACGCGAATGAGAAATGTTTCGAGGTCGGCGACCTCGTTTTGCATAGACAATTACAGGTCAGTACGGGTACAGCTTCTAAGTACCGCCCGCAATTAACAGGACCCTACGTGATTCAAGCGATCGACGGTGTAACTGCCACATGTAAACATCTGGAATCAGAACGTGTCATAAAGGCTCATTTTCTGAACCTTGCTCCATACAGGTACGAACAAGGTAAAAGTTACCCCCCCAAAGCTGCTTTGCATGACACTTTGGGATAGTTAAACTATAAATAGCTTGAATCTCATCTAATTGACATCAGTCTTCTGACTGTTGTCACCAAACAAAGTTCTCCCAAGTTTCGTTTCAGGACTTCGACTCCGTCTACACTTGGTAAGAATGAACTTTTACATTGCCGCTCTGTATCTCGTCTTGCTTGCCTCTGTTTGGCATAATGTTGATACTTCAGCAATTGCTGAAGGCAATCTTATCTATCTTAAATCTGAACGTACGGCTACTCTGAACCCCACTTTCATCAATTTTCACAGATCTTTTGACATGTCTGTTATTGATACGAGTTTAAAAACCCTTGATGATTTCATGGACATGTACGACAATTTTTGTAAACAAACTGAAACAAATACCTTTTATGAACCCGACGTTTTTCCATTGAATAAGGCTACTTTCCGAGAAGCTCAATTTAAATGTAGTGAATTTAGAGCTCAACTTCCTGAAATTGATGATGAAACTCAAGCAATCTTTCTTAAAAAGGCCATGAAAAAGTACAACATGTCTACTACTTTTGCCGGACTTTTGTTCAGAGATAACCAGTACATTTCAATGACTACCGCTGATTCTATGAATTATGAACTAACAACTAATTGCACTGATTGTCCAATCCGTCACGGCATATACGCCGCTGACATAGCGGAAGTTGTTAAAACTCAGGGTCAAGAATACCACTTTCATTATATAATCACTAAATCTGGTGAAATTGCAATCCAACCGTTAGGACATAATACTAGTGCCGTTTGTCCTAAACTTCCATTTCTTTGTTTTGCGAAAACGCATCACATTCCTTCGACCCTTCAAGTATTGGCCAAACATGCATGCAAGCGAGATCAGACAGAGCTTAACCGAATGAATAAAAATTTACGGGAAGAGGCTGCGCTATTTTTCAATACTAACTCTCGTAAGAAACGAGCTATTGGTGTCTTAACGGGTATAGGCGCAGGAATAGGAGGTCTTGTGGGTATTGAAACCCTCAACAGTTTAATACATAACGTCTCTCCTTTATCATTAATGGGGAGGGGAATCGCGTCCATGTTTGGGTTTGCAACAGCTCAAGATCTTCGCTTAACCAAGAAGCAGCTAGAAGCACATTCTCAAGCACTTAAAAATCTTTCCGTTAATCAACAAATGTTAATATCCAGTTATCAACAAGTACGTCAAGATATTGATTCTTTGCAAAAAGCACAACTTCGACAAGAACACGACGTAGCTGTCTTGTTCGCAAATCTTGATAATAAACTAGCTGTGCGAAATCTTCAGGTGTTGCTGCAAAATACGTTACTCAAAATGTCGCAAGCCACCACGTCCGCTATTCAACATCACACTTCTCCTTTTGTATTTGGGGTAGCAGATCTCAAAAACTTAACTGCAACTTTTAGATCGCAAAACGTGCCGCTCACAGATAATCTTAATGATATTTACACAACCCTAGCAATGGTTGAAAACACATTTACTTTCATTTTTTCGGCACCGGTCTTAACTCCTAAAAATGACCTTTTCTTATATGAAATTCGAGATCTACCCGTCTATAATAATAGAGTACAATTTCGTTCTAAAATTGACAATCGATACATTGCTATAAGTTTCAAAAACAACGAATATACTGTTCTTTCGGATGTTGAATACTCGACGTGTTTAGAATCCTTTATTTGCACGGCTGCGGCTCCATTCTTATCTATCGGACCCGATTCCCCATGTGAAATCCTTACCCTCAAATACGAGTCCGCTCATTGCGAGCTCGAGCAATTTGAGGGCCCCATGCAGTCATTTTTGACGTTTGGCAACGTCACTTACTACTCCATTCCTGACGTAAAAGAAATTCATATTGTTTGTGAAGATTCCCAGGCATCTTTTAATCAACATAAAAATATTTTTGGCACTGGCAAATTGCAAATTGCTCCTGGGTGTAACATTAAAATTTCAAAGACTGCAAGTATTCGACCCAGTTACGTTATAAGCCGCCACAATCTTGAAAGTGACACATTCTTTAAATTCCTTCAAGTGCCTGGGATGCCAAACTTATACCCCACAACTAAAGCGCCCGTCATTGTGTCACAAGACCCAGTACGTTTTAAAGACGTCTCCTCAATTGGCGACGCAGTAAATATAATTTTTAACCAGGACACGACACTTGCAGAATTAATACGAATCTTGATATACATCATGTTCTTTATTTCGGTCCTTGGCTCAATTTACTGCATATACCCAAAATTTAGGCTCTGGTTCAACGGATGTTGCTTTCTTCAAAAGCCAACTAAGTATTGGCGCGATGTAAAAGGATATATAGTTCCTGATTATGTAAGCAAAAGTCGACAGTCGGATGCAGCCGGCACCTTTATTGCAGCAGAAAAGGTCGACAATAATATTGAAATGGTCACTTTAAATAAAAACCCGGAACCAGAGGCCAGCGCACCTGCACAGACGCAGGAAGAAATAGCCATGCCGCCAGCCCTCCCGCCACACCCGTTTAATAGATTAAGTAGACTATACAGTCCTCTCTTCTTGAACCCTCCTAAGCGACACCATTAAAGAGACTTAGAACAATAAAATTTCATTTATTTTACATTTATGTTTAATTCATTTTATTTTTCTGTTGTAAGATCTCTGAAGATGCCGCCGATGAAGACCAAGAAGAAGCAACCTCTCATTTGCACTCCTGATCATGGTTGGTCCGACCTTGAAGAGCCTGTAGAAGCTCCAGTCAAGATCCCGCATTCAGTGCGAAGAATGATGCTAGATGAACCGTGCCAAGGCAGTCCAATTTATCCTGAAACCACAAGCAAACACTGCCCGCACCAGTTTTCGTCAATGAAGTTGACAGAACCTAACATGTTTATTAGGTTCCCTTACAGGCCGTCAATCATGACCCTGTTGCGCCAGGTCCGCACTACGCCGACCGACTCAGTAGCCAGAGCTTTCTTTGCTTTCGACCCTCCTCAGGTCTATGCTGGCTTCCAAAATCACTGGAACTTCGTCAATGACATTCCTGTCTTGACGATTCTTGGTGCCTGCAACACCATCCTCTCCACTCCAGTGATCACCCGGCGTTCTTTTGAATACGCCACAGTGACCGTCATGGCTTCCACCTCGCAAGAGCAAGCCACTGTTGAATTTAAGTTGCCTCTTTTCCAGGCCCTTAGCAAATCGTCCTGTAGAATTGTTATGGAGACAACTGCAGCGCTTGACATGGACGATCAGTATGTTGCCTACGCAGTCCATGCTCAAAATCCAAAGGAGCCCCTCGCCTTTGTCAAGTTGTGGAACTTGTCCGTTTTTGGATGCGAGAAATTGCACTCTCACTCCATCTACGAGGCTCCGTGCGCTAAAATCACAGACGAACTTCATTTGTTCGGTCTGTCAGGTGATAGAAGCACCTCTTTTCAAATTGATTTTCCTAGCATCGATAATCCCATGATGAAAATGTTGGAGGAGTTGGACCTCCAAGCGATTGGCTATCGCAAGAAACCTTCCCAAAGGCCGGCGCTCTCGCCGACCAAGTACGGTCCGACAAATGATCGTACGGAAAGAAATCTTCTAACTAGAATGATGCCGCAGCAGGCAACGTATCGCAGCGTCACCAATTCCAATGTTGTCATTGTCCCGAAGCGCAAAACGTCTTTTAAAGGAAGGATCGACATCAAACCTTCCTTGTATCCTCCTCCTCTTGCGCACCAACCGGGCCGTCCATATGGTACGATTAAACCTGTTTTGTTCCCAGCAGGCTTTGATACTTACCGCAATATGCAACAAGACAACCGTCTCCTCCGTGAGATCATTCAAGATATTGTAGACAATGATGAAGATCTACAGTTTGATTATGCAATTAACCTCTTCTCCCAGCAAATTGGCCTCACCAGACGATGTGTTAAGGACAACCTGACCACACCGTTTGCCGATTTCTATGTTGCAAATATCAAGAACAGGTACAATAAAAAGGTACCCTATTACATCCGTTCGCAACCGCTCAATGTAAGGCCTATGGATTGGATGCACCCCACAAAGCATCCTGCGGTAGCGGTTAGAGAAAACAAGGTTAAACTAGTTTTCCAGGATGTCAAAGATGATGATGATGATGGCAAAGTTGAAGACAGTAATGACTGTCCTCCCCCAGAATCAATGGCGTGTGCAATTGATGAAGAGATCCTTTCTCCATCAGCCATTGACACCGAATTTTGGCTCGGCGATAGGCCTATTCCAGCCGAGCAGCCATCTGCGGAAGAATCTGTTGAAACCCGTGAACCGATTGAAGCTCCATTGGATCTTTCTCAAAGGCGCAAAAGACCAAAATTAAAGCTCAATCCCTGTTTCAGACCCTCTTCAAGACCAGTCTCCAGGTCCAGGTCCAGGTCCAAGTCCGGGTCCAGATCAAGCTCTGTCGTTGCCCTTGAGGACGCCATCAAGCGTGACCTCAAGATGATGCCACCCAAGACCGCTCCCCTGAGGTACCCGAACGGTCTTGAGATTTCCTATGCCGACAGTCCGCCAAGTACTCCGCCAATTCTTGTCCACCACGAACCAGTCTCAATTTTCCCGGTGGTTACAAGCGACAGCCAGACAGGTGCGGTGAATGAGAGCGAGCAAATACGCAAGTCAGCAATCACGAAGATCCTTGAAGATAACGCTGATTTTATTGAAGAAGTGCGTCAAAAATTACGCACCATTAAAAATTCTCATGAGTAATTCTAGTCACCTAACATTTCTTGCAAGATATTAAGTAACACGTACGTACAAAATGCACAATCGAGCTCAAATAATGCACCATTTGCACTTTCATAATACTTTCTTTCAAGACCCAAAGTCCCTTTTAACGCGAATGTTTTTATTTCCAAAAAGTGACTATGTTCTTAACGCGAAAGTATGTTGCACAATTTTTTAATCATTATTAATTGTTCGATATTGTTTTATATGCCATTTTGTCTCCAAAGGAAGAAACCCCAGCTTGATCACCTGTAATTTCCCCCTTTGAACGCGAATGTAGAAAACATATTAAAACCAATATTCGAACCAGCAAACAAATCTTACAATTCTTTGGATACCGCACAATTTTCCTCTCATTTCTTTGTTCAGTACAACTGAACCTCAATGATTAACATTTTCCCATGATTCAGGACATTGAACCTGAATGAACCTTCATGATTAACATTTTCTCAAAAATGCAAGATACAATAAAAGTAATTATGACCAGATGGCAAAAGATGCACCTGGATGTCATAAAACTAAAATACCACACATGCTAACCAAATATTTAACCTCATTTTTGTATCATGCAACTTTTTATGATTTCCTGGCTCTTGGGTATAAAAGGACCAAGAATCAGAGAAAATCAAGTCAGTCTTTTCTGAGATTTTGTTGCTGCCGGTCATTCCCCTGATTGTAAGTAAAAACTACTTTTCATAATGTCTAAGTCCCAGTTCTGAATTTTGTCTAAGTCTCAACCTTGTTGAATCTTGTCATAATCTAACTATGTGGAATAAACTTATGATTTGTACCAAGACTTATCATTTGGGATGGCTAAGTTAGTAAGTTATAGAGAACATAAGAGACTAGAGTAACCTTTTCTCATTTGAAGTTTCCCCTCTTTGAGGTTTTATTCAATGACGAAAATCTAGCCTACATTTTTTCTTTTTTTCATTTCAATTTTTTGGAGAAGATTTTTTTCCTCCACCAGCGAACAGTCCTTTGCTTGTAGTCCAAACTTCACATTGCAACAGGACCCTAAGGGCACCGACACATTGATCAAATGATCATACGTCTCTCGAGACACGGTCGGAAGTGTAAAGCCAATAGTCACTGCTTATTAGCTTTGGCCTTGAGTATCAGCCTAATGATGGAATTTCTGTTGCATGTGGGGCACGGATGCGTCGTCTAAACGGGTATTCTGTGCGATCGTGATTTTTGCTTACGCACTGCTTCTGTCAAACAGATTCCCGCAAAGCGCTAGGAAACGCCTGTTTTTGCTGTGAAAAATTTGTACAAATAATTTTTGCATATTTAAAATGTTGTTTTGGCATTCAATGATTGGTTCTTTAGTTAAAGGTAAACTCCAACATTTTCTTTCTGAGCTCCCAATGCACAAAACCCCCATTCGCACAAGTCGTGTCTAAGTACTGGCCTCATTGCACATAGAGGTAATGTGGAAAAGCACGCACACGCACATTTGATCATATCGGCTGTTTAGGCTCACCTATCGAGAGCACCGAGTGAACATCCTGAAAAAGGAAAAACACTCCCGCGTTTTTTCAATATTTTTATTAGTATGTAAGTAGCTAAGGCAATGGCTGATATGACAAATGTGCACCCCTAGCTCAGACCTATCTACTTCTTGCACTTTTTCTGTGACTCGCACACTTTTGTCACACTCTATCACTTTCCGCGGTCGCACATAACCCTAGACCGCTAAACGCACTCCTCACCGTGGCACGCACTCTTCATCCTGCCACTCTTACCCAAAACATTGAACCATCATTGAGCCTATTAAAATGGTTAGGGTAGAGGGTAGATTATCGTGAAAATCTCAAAGATATTTTTAGCGATGCCAGTTCCAATTTTAAATAGAATCCCACAAAATCAAATTTGTGATAGGGATATTAATGAACTTGTTGAGGGTACGTTTGAATTAATTCAGTCATTTGATAGAGTCAGTCATAAAGTCAGGCAAGTAGATCCAGACCCAGATACGCATATTTACATGGGCAATTCCTTACAATTACTGATAAACAGAATCCACCGTTTTGCCAATGTTCATGGGTTTGTGTTGCACCACTATTAATTTTCTTGCCCAAGCTCCTACACTTTCTGAACATTTTCCTGGCTATTGATCCAGGGTAAGAATTTTTTTCTCCCCCCTTGCACTAAGTTGGTTGCCACCTGCCTGGCCAACAGGGGTGATCCTCTTTTTGCTTGGTAACAAGTTTGTACTCGAT
>Ga0208485_1000321_pt1 | contig 14546 bp, 15 predicted proteins | sample LakMenEpi27Jul12_FD_150707 | JGI IMG/M metagenome (GOLD analysis project Ga0208485, IMG submission 150707) | Freshwater microbial communities from Lake Mendota, WI - 17JUL2012 deep hole epilimnion (SPAdes) | ecosystem: Environmental > Aquatic > Freshwater > Lentic | place: Lake Mendota, Madison... | reverse complement strand
CCCGACTGAAGCACCTTCTCTGTGAAGTTCGAGACAAGATGGCGACTTCGAGATCCTCTGCCGTGAGAGTTCTATCGGGACCCGAAAGCGCAGCAACAGCTCTTTGAAGATGTGATTTCAAGGTTGAATCATTTGCAGTTGACTCCTGCAAGCGAGTGGTAACAGCCGCATCGTCACCTCCCAACACACAAAATGACTTCTCGTCTGAAACAGTGCCATCAAATGAGATGTGATACATGCAGTCACCGTCGGATGTAATGCCTACTTCTGCTATCAGAATCTCAACCTCTAGCGGCTTTGACTCATGAGTAAATGATTGGCCAATAATCTGACCGTACTGATTGGCAAGGCTTCGTCCGTCCACGTCACGTCGGGAAAATTGATAGCCAGTGAGGTCTGCTGCACGAATACCGGCTTGTCGCAAAGAATCGAATTCGTTGTACTTGCCAACACCAGCAAATGCGATCCGATCATAGATTTCGCTAATTTTGCGAAGAGTGTTTGATGCGTTCTCGGCTACTAGAAGAATCCCGCCGTCATATCGCATTGCAATAAGAGTCCGACCACGAGCAATACCTTTGCGCGCAAAATCTGCCTTGTCTTTTACAAGTTGTTCTGGTGGAACGTAGAAAGGCATGCTCATCGTGATCTCATCTCTTCAGCAAACGACTCAAATATGGGACTCAATTCTGTGTCCTCGATGCGAGCCCATCCTTGATTCGTAATCGTTGCGACGATTGGATACACAGATCGCAAAGCATCGGGTCCACCCGTTGCAGAGTCAGAATCGGCTGCTTCCCACAGTGATTTGCAAGCGAGGGTCACTGCGGCATCGCGGCTGAGTTCGCTTCGCCAGCCAACTTTGATGACTGTTCCAGCAAGAGTTCCGCCAGAACCGATAGTTACAAATTCGCGTTCTTCGTATCGCCCACCTGTTGCGTCATAGTCCCAGATGCGACCTTGCTTGTCTAAATCGTCGTAACCGGCAAACAACGGGATAACCATCAGACCTTGCATGGCTGCTGGCAAATTGTTTCGCACCATGATGGATAACTGGTTGGCCTTACCTTCCAGTGAAAGTAATCGTCCTTCCATTTTCTCGAAGTGTTCCAATGTCAATGAGAACATCTTGATCATGTCCATTGCGGGTCCCGCTGCGCCTGCGATTGCAACTGCACTGAAATGATCTGTTTGTACAACCTTTTCCATGGCACGATGACTAATGATGTTTCCTGATGTCGCGCGGCGGTCGCCTGCAATCACTACACCGTCCGTGAAGCGAAGAGCGACACACGTAGTCGCGTGAGGCACATCGACTGATCCTGACCATCTTTCGTGCGTGGGTGTAAGCCCCACTCGCTTTACTAACTCACCAAAGTTGGAACCTGGGTCATTAGAGGGAGTGAACAGTGGCATGCTCATGACTACTCCCCTCCCTTTTGCACATAATTCTTCACGAATTCTTCGGCATTGGTCTCAAGTGCCTCATCAATTTCATCAAGCAGATCATCTAAATCGCTCTTCAACTTGTCGTGCGTGGCTGCCGGCTCGATGTCTTGGACCTGCTCGGCCTTCGAATCTGCGTCGGTCCGATTTTGCTGAACTCGCTCTTGCATGCTCATACCGTACCTAGTTCGTCACAGATGGCACTACCAGCCAGGGTCCTGCTCATAGGGCTCCACAGATTCAGAGCCGAGTTCAGCCAGCAATTCATTGACTGTGCTCACTCGACTCAGGAGTGCAGAAACATGGCTGAATGTTCCCTTCATGGGGTCCGGCATCGATACGCGTTGTAGTTGAGGCTGACCCACATCAAAAACAAGGCTGTCCCAATTTGCCGACACCACATGTTGAGGCCATCGGCTAATGCACTGGCCTCGAAAATAGGCACGGGTGCTACGAGGAGCGTGAAAGACGGCAACATCGACTGCCTCGGGAGAGACCAGTGTCTCTAGGCCTACTTTGTGGGCAAGACACTTGTTGGGTCGCATGTCGTGATACTGAAGGTCTATGGCCCTCAAACGCAAGTCGCCGTCTTTCAATTGATGCCTCTCTTGCAAACCTTGCACAACTTGAAGTTTTGCCCACCAGTCGACTGTCTTCGACAATCGCGGGTCCCCAGTCTGAAGATCGTGCAGCACTTGCCCCCATCGCGCCAAGATGTCCTGCCCGCAACCACCCGTAGGGTCGTCATCAATCGAGTCAAACCATTTTTTACACGCTTCATACAATGCAACTTGCATATTGAGAGCAGTGAGTAGTTGACCACCCTCACACGCAACGGTCCGTTGCAAACTTGTGTCGTGACTAATGCTGCGAACAGACGTAACTGGGTCCTCGAGGACCAGTTTCATCGGAAACTGATTGTCCTCAATGAGTCCCAATACAAGTGCAGTGGTACCTATTTTTAGATACGTCGCTACTTCCGACATGTTTGCATCTCCAGCAATTACGTGCAGTCTGCGCCATCTCTCTGCGTCGCAGTGCGGCTCGTCGCGCGTGTTGACAATCGGTCGGCGAATAGTTGTCTCAAGTCCAATCTCTTCTTCGAAGAAATCTGCACGTTGCGAGATTTGAAACGGAACCCATGGCTCCCCTTCACGTTGTGCCTCGACGCCAACTTTTCCTGCCCCACAAAAGATTTGGCGACTAACAAAGTGCGCCATGACACTCTGGGCTAGTCGGCCAAAGGGCACGTTGCGATCAACTAGATAATTTTCGTGGCAACCATAACTATTGCCTTTGCCATCCGAATTGTTCTTATGCGCAATGAGTTCTACACCATCTTCGAGCAGAGTGTTTGCGCGAGTCATTGATCTTCGAACAACTTCCTCGCCAGCGCGGTCGTACAACACAGCTTCGAGCGGAGTCGCACATTCGGGAGATGAGTACTCGGGATGAGCGTGATCAACGTAATATCGAGCTCCGTTAGTGAGAATGGTGTTGGCCATCAAGGTTTCTACGACTGGAAAATCCGCCTCTGGTCGTGCACCTGAGCGTGCATCAATGTCGGGCGATTCATCTTGGAAATCCCAGGCGCGCACCCCGTCGGTGTCTATGCCATATCCATTGACAAGCATTGATGACGCAACAACTGCAGAAACGTCTGATCCACGCACATGAATGCCGTACTCGGTTTCTATGCCGCAAATCTTTCGGATTGTCATGAGTTATAGATACTGGCCTGACACCGTGCGTTCGATGGCCTTACCGCCGAGGTTTGTTTCGTTTGATGGCGAAGGCTTTGACAGAGTGCGAATGAAAATAATTCGCTCACCCTTCTTGCCAGAGATGCGAGCCCAGTCATCTGGGTTGGTGGTGTTCGGAAGATCATCGTTCTCGTGAAACTCATCTCGAATCGACTGAATAATGTCTTCAGCCTTCAATCCTGCTGTCCCCTTGGCAAGAACTCGCTTGATTGCGCTCTTCTTGGCTCGTCGAACAATGTTTTCTATCATTGCACCACTTGAAAAATCCTTGTAGTACAGAGTCTCTTTGTCGCCATTTTGGTATGTCACCTCAAGGAATTCATTTTCTTCGGTAGTTGCATACATTGCTTCTGCGGATTCGTTGATGAGGCTTTCAATGGCGGTCTCAATGTCGCCGTGAACTTTCACAAGGTCTTCATCTATTGGGATGTCCCTGGTGATGTACAACCCGAGAATATGTCGTGCCGCTTCAACGCTTGGTCGTTCAATCTTTATCTTCACATCGAGACGACCGGGGCGAAGAATCGCAGGATCAATGAGGTCCTCTCGGTTTGTTGCGCCAATAACAATTACGTTGCTTAGGCTCTCTACGCCGTCCAGTTCTGCAAGTAACTGCGGAACAATTGTTGATTCCATGTCGGAAGAGATCCCTGTTCCGCGGGCGCGAAACATGGAATCCATCTCGTCGAAAAAGACAATAACTGGCCAACCTTCTTCACTTTTCTCACGCGCGCGTTGAAAGATGAGCCTGATGTGTCGCTCTGTCTCGCCGACATACTTGTTGAGCAGTTCGGGACCCTTGACATTGATGAAATATGATCGACCCTTGTCAGTACCAGTTCGTTCTGACACTTTCTGGGCCAAACTATTTGCCACCGCTTTAGCAATTAATGTCTTGCCACATCCCGGCGGGCCATACAACAGAATTCCCTTCGGCGCGGGCAACTGATACTCGCTAAACAATTCGCGATGTAAGTATGGAAGTTCTACGGCGTCGGCAATTTGTTCAATCTGCGAATCGAGTCCGCCAATATCGCTGTAACGAACATCGGGTACTTCTTCAAGAAGTAAATCTTCGACCTCTGGTTGTGGAAGTTTCTCAATAAGGACAGAAGCGCGAGCGTCGAGGCGATACGTATCTCCCACTCTCAATACCGAACCTCGCAGGATGTCGCTAAGTGTCACCACGACCGAGGAATCCCCGCGTGTGGAAACCACAGCCCGTATTCCGTCTTCCAAAACCTTTTCAATCGTTGCGACTTCACCAGTGAGATCGGCTGACCGCACCGAAACGACATTGAAGGAATCATTGAGTACAACCTCTGCGCCTCGGAAGAGTTCGTCGATCTTGACTTGCGGAGAGGCCAGAACACGCATCTTGCGTCCGTTGACAAACACATCGAGGGAATTGTCTGGATTCACGTCGAGAAGTACTCCGTAACCCGACGGCGGCGCTGATAACTGCGCAACCTCACTACGCAGGGACTCCACCTGCTCGCGAACATCACGTAGAAGATTCGCCAGTTGTTGGCGCTGGTTCTCTGCCTGTGACAATTGCCCCTTGGCGGTGAGAAACTTTTCTTCCCATTCGCGGCGCTCAATGGGCGCACGAGACAGCCTTGCTCGAAGGTCCTCTATCTCGGCGAGAAGGGCATCGCGTTCATGCGTTTCCACGTCTTCACCCTATTGGGAAATTCATGTGTCACCCATACCTCTGATGAGACGGTGCCTGTGTAACATGGGGTCACCCCCCAGGGGAACATCGAAGCCGAATGACTCGGTTTAATGACGAAGGGACTTCCCAAATGAAAGTGTGGATCGACCAGGACTTGTGCACCGGCGACGGACTCTGCGAAGAGATTGCTCCCGACGTGTTTACCCTCCTTGATGATGGTCTCGCCTACGTGAAGGAAGGCGACACTGTGTACGCCACCGCAAAGGGAAATCCTCAGGGCGCAGAAGGCCTTGCAAATTTCGCCGACAAGTTCGCAGAAGCTGTCTTTGAATCCGCCGAGGAATGCCCCGGCGAATGCATCTTTGTTGAGCCTTAAGCCCTAAGCGCCAATCCAGCGCGCAACTGTCAAGAAAGCAGTGTGCGCAACCATGCGATGATCTGGCCGTACGGCCATGCCTTCAATGTGCCACGTTCTGTGCAGCACTTCCAGTGTTCGTTGGTCGACCCAGCCTTTACCCATGGACTCTCGAACCTGCACTGCCTGGGTGATTGATGGCGTGTATGCAACAAGTAGCCCACCGGGCGCAAGCATGTGTTCTGTACGAGGAACTACTTGCCACGGCTCAGGCAGATCGAGCATGACGCGGTCGAACTCGCCGTCTGGAGACTCTGCATAACTATCACCGATAGAGACGTTGTATCTACTGAGTGCTTCTTCGCCAAGAAAAGACCGCACGTTAGTTCGTGCCCGGTTCATGAAGTCTTCTCGTAACTCAAGGCCCGTGATGTGTGCTCCGTACCGAAGCATTGTCATGGAGAGCGCCCCTGATCCAACACCAGTTTCAAAAACTCTGACGCCTGGATGAATGTCGCCAATCATGCACATTGGAGCAAGATCTTTGGGATAGATCACTTGTGCTCCACGTGGCATTTCAACAACAAAATCTTCAAGTGTCGGGCGTAGAACTATGTACCGAGAACCCTTTGTCGATTCGATTGGGGAACCCGGTGCTGTGCCAATGACTGCAGTGTGCGCAACGAAGCCAGCGTGGCTGTGAAATTCGCCCTCGACATTGAGTTGCACGAGATACCGGCGTTGCTTGGAGTCGATAAAGAGAGCCTTCTCCCCTTCTTTGAACACACCACTCATTGGATATTTCCTTTGTGTGACGTCACTCGAATCTCCATTGACTCATTCTTCTTCAACGAAAATTGCTTTGTAGAAATGAACTTGCGATCTAGCCATCGCCATAGTGCCAATGCCGTCACGAACCGAGCAGCCCATCTACTTTTTGATAGTTGACGACTAAACAGCCTGCGACCAATGAATCGAACTAGAGCGATCATGAAATTTAGAAACGTCGAAACTCAACGCGAGATGCGCGGCGGCGACCGCGACGGCGGCCAAACAAATACGCAAGAATCACAACGATGGTTGCTACGGCAGAGCCAGCGGCAATCAGAGATTGCTTTTTGTCGGCTGTACGTCCCTGAATGTCGGCCTGAAGCGCACGGAACTTCGATTCTAAATCGTCACGAGAAATTCGCTTCTCTTCGGTCATGATGCTGATCCTTTAGCAAGTGTTCGTTGTGAGATACGAGAAAATGACAAAGCCACTAGAACTGACACCACTGCGAGGGTGATGAAATAGTGGACAAACGACCATGAGCCATCAAGAGTGGACCCACCAACATCTTGACTAAGGCGCAGAACCGCGAGCGTAAGAAATACGATTGAGACTCCGAGCGACAGCGCAGCAATGGTCCCCACTGCCACCCAACGCGCAGCGCCCTTCATTGGTTCCACTGTCTCCTGGCGTGCATACTGCTTCACGGAGTCAACAATGTCGCTGACTTGGTCGCTAGTAGAGATGCGACGACGAAATGGGGTTGTCTCGGCCATGGGTTGACCACTCTACGGCCCTTTTATAGGCCTTGTACAGGGGCTATTCCGAGAAGCGGAAATTGGCGATCTCGGTCACATGATCGACATTAAGCCGAAGCCGTTCAGCCCTTTCCATCAACGTGCCAGGCCGAAGGAGGTTGTAGCGATCCATCGGTCCACACGGAACATGCCGCGCCACGAGCCACAAAGCTCTCCATAGGTCATCTTGGGTTACGCGTTCATCCCACCATCTCCCAGCCGCAATTGTTTCAATCGCAACGCCTGGGTTCTGTTGAGGCTGCACTACCCCTGCCTCACGCAGCATTGCCAAAACACGCCGAACATTCTGTGCGAGTAGAGAAAGAGATGACGCAACATCGAATCGGTCAGGCATGTCAATTTCCTCAACTGATTGTGCAATCACATTTGCAGAAGGAAAATCATGACTACTGGACCATTCAATAATGTCCACAATTGATTCAGCAACCCCCGACACGACAAGTCGGTTATCAACATTGATGATTTCGCGAACAACAATGCTTACGCCGTGTTGACAGCGGACATCATCACCACCAACTTCACTGCCGCGCTCAATCAAGACAGAGACAAACTCATCCCCTACTTGGCAATGATTGTGAAAGAGATTCAAATAGCGAGGCTCGAAGATATTAAGAACAACGACTTCACCTGGCAGATACGCCGTTCCTAGCGGGAACACAGGGGTCGACATGACTACGGAATCAACTCTTCAAGAGTTGGTGTGCTCTTCGCTCGATTCAGAGCATCGGACAATGCGTACCACACCGGGCGATAAGCAGTCTTGTTGTCAATACCCGTCTCATTCATGATCAAAGAAAAGACAACAGGCTCAGTGTTGGCGATAGTGAGGTATCCGGTGAGAGCTTTCACGCCTGACAAGGTGCCTGTCTTAGCTACGAGTCTCCCCTTAACCGAAGAATCCGTGAAGGCGTCGCGAATAGTGCCAGATTCACCAGCAATCGCAAGTAGCGATGGGAAAACATCAACCTCTAGTGCGAGAACTTTCTGAAAGGTAGCGCAAGAGATCCGGTTGCTGATGGCTAGACCAGAACCATCGTTCATCACTACATCTTTGATCTTCCATTTAGCGAGAACTTCTTGAACCGCTTGCAAGCCAGCAACCGTGGTCCCGGATTTCTTTGCAGCAAATCCAATCTCTTTTATCACGAGTTCCGAAGTGTTGTTGTCGCTGTTCACAAGCATGTCTTTCAAAACAGCCGTGAGCGGGGCAGATGAAACAGAAGCAATGACGGGTACATCATCTGGTAGCGGTTCATGGCGCGGCGCTGCTGCGATGCTGACGCCGCGAGCAACCAAGAGATTGGTGAGTTCCTGCGATGCAGCGAGCGCCGGATTATCTGGCTTGAACTGTTGACCAAGAATCATTCCATCGTCTACCAATAATGCACCGAGAGGTCCTGCCTCGGTTATGTGAAACGATGTGGGCCATTCGGCCACAAATCGAACATCGTCGTAACGAGTGTCGACACCCACAACAGCTCCAGCTACCTGTCGCACGCCGCTAGCAACTATCGCATCAGCAAGCTTCTCAAGAGATGTTCCCGCCGTAGTCGGATACTTTTCAAGGGAGGGATACTCGGCACGAATCAGACTTGGGTCTCCGCCTCCGACGAAGTACAAATCTCCAGTAACGCCACTCGCATCAATATTGGCGTGCACATTTGTGGTGTAAGTGAAATCCTTGCCTAGAACTTTCAGTGCAACCGCCGCCGTTATCAACTTGGTACTCGAGGCAGGAATCAAGGCAGTATCGGAGCGCACGTCCAACATGGACCTATCCATCCAATTGACTGAAAGGCAAGCATTGCTAGGAATACGGCCTTCAACAGTCGTAAGCGCCCTACCCAATCGATCGATGCGCGTCACAGTGGACAAAGTGTTTGGTGCACGTCGCGCTGAGAGGACAGGGACTCGCGGGAAGGTAGATGTCACAGACTCTGTCTGTGGGTCTACACGGTGAGCCACTCCATTTACATAAAAATAAGCAAACGCGAGCAGGACTGTTCCTACGATCGCACCAGTTACAACCACTGAGAGCGGATTACGAGCACGACGCGACATTGGGGTGTTTATCTCTTTGCGTGTCCGATGTGCACCGCGTAGCGATACATGTGCCCCAGAGCCACTGCTGCACGGTTCCCACTGGCATAACAGAGGCGACCTGACTCGCGCACTGTGCGTACGCCAGCATTGTTGGGGTCTGCTACTGCAAGTTCTGTAGCCACCAAGATCGGCTTACCAGTAGACACCGATAATTCATGAGCAGCTTCAGCAAAACGCGCGTCTTGTCTCTCGTGGTACTCAACAATTCGCTCTAGTCCGTGGTCCGGATAGTAGGAACCTTCACGCATAAGCCGTGCCTGGTTTGCTTGAATTCCAAGTCCTAAATAAATCACTGCATCAACATCTTTGTGTCGCGCAATCATTTCCATTACTTCGGGGATCGTGTCACGCGTTTCACCACCGGCGCAATCGACGGGGTTATTGCGACTCCATCGAGGTGGCAACTTTGTATCGATCTGCGCTTGCAGGTCTTCTGGCAACACCATTAATTGAAGCGAGCCATCTTGAGCGATCGCATCGCTTGTTACTACTCCCCAGCCACCTGCTGTTGTAAGAATGATGACGTTTGGACCTTTCGGCAAAGGTTGAGTGGCGAAAGTCGCAGCTGCTTCAAACGCTTCTTCAACAGTTGCTGCGCGCGTAATACCACCAGCGCGACATGCACCGTCGAAGATGGAATCGTTGGCTGCAAGTGCGCCTGTGTGGCTGGCAGCGGCACGAGCGCCCTTTTCTGTAGCGCCGCCCTTTACAAGTACCACTGGTTTCACCTTTGTTACTGCTGACAATTTGGACATGAGGCCACGTCCATCAACAATGCCTTCCACATATGCAAGTGAAACTTTGCTCGCTGCGTCCGTTGCATACCACTGAATAAGGTCAGCAACCCCGAGGGCTGCAGCATTGCCAGCTGATACTGCTCGGCTAATCCCCACTCCGGTTTGTCGTGAATAGTTGAGAAAGCTAGAGACAAAGTTTCCACTTTGACTCGCAACAGCAATGTGTCCTACAGGTGGATACGGCGCAACGATCTGCGCACACAAACTCGATGGTGTGGACACAACACCTTGACCATTCGGTCCGGCCAACAGTATCCCAAGTTCGTCGGCTAATTCAATGAGATCATCTTCAAGTTTTTTGCCTTCTTCACCAGCTTCGCCATAACCGGCAGACGTGAGAAATGCTGCACGAATTCCCTTGCGAGCGCAGGCCCGCAACAAGTCCGGATTTGCTGACGCAGGTGTGCAAACAAATACAAGGTCGATTGCATTGTCGGGCAATTCATCTATGTCGGCAACAGTGGAAATACCAAGCACTTCTTCGCCACTCAAATTCGTGCCATAAACGCCACCTGCAAAACCGCTTGCCAAAATGTTGTGGAGAGAAACGAACCCGAACTTCCCTGGGTGTGACGAAGCGCCAGTTACCAAAACTCCTCGTGGTTCGAACAAGGCACGAAACTGACTGTCGGTATAGGGCGTACGGGAAGAAACATGCGAGATATTGCGCTCACCAATTTCCACTAAGGCATCAACAGCTACAAGCTCGCCCGTCTCACGAACAATCAACGGGTTGATGTCTACTGATACAACGTCTTGCCTTTCTTCTGAAAAATTGGACAAGCCGACGATGGTCGCAACAAGTTGATCAATGTTGACTGCAGCCTCACCGCGAAACTCTTGTAAGAATTCCTGCATACGAAGTGATGCAATCATCTGCCTCGCCATTTTTTCATCGACTGGTGCTGGCCTGAACGCAACATCCTTGATCACTTCAGCCATCACGCCACCGACACCCACCATGATGGTTGGTCCAAACTGCGGGTCGACCAATAATCCGGCAATCAGCTCTCGAGTGCCACTGATCATCGGCGCTACGAGGAGATGTACGTCTCCGTCCCCTGGAACTGCTGCATCAAGTAGCTCTTGGGCTGCTTTCAGTACAGATTCTTCGTTTGAAAGCCGAAGGCGAACCAAACCTCGTTCAGTCTTGTGGGCAATCTTGTCCCCACCCAATTTGACGACAACTGGGTAGCCCAAGTCTTTCGCAGATGTCACTGCTTCAGCTGCGGTAGAAACCTTGTGCTCAGCCGCAAAGGGCACTCCGAAAGAGCTCAGCAGACTCTTGGAGTCAGATTCGGACAAAGTGGTTGCAGTCGGGTGCTGGGACATAGGTCTATACGGTACTTGGCGAACCCCCAGTCCGAGGTGCTGCGAACTCAGTTCAGGGAGTTGATGTGATGCGACATGGCCCCTGCGATTGCGTCTGCCATTTCGCCGATCACCAAATGTCCAGCGGGAAGTTCGAGCAATGTCGCGTGAGGAATGCGAGTGGCGAGGTATCGCGAGTGGGATATATCGACCCAACGATCCTCAATCCCGCCAATCACGAGGCACGGCGCAGAAACAGATGACAATGAGTCATCGATATTGATTCGAAGGTCAAGTTCCAGGTGTGCATCGGATCCGGGCTGCACAGCAGTAGATGCAATGTCGATCACCATTTGATGCATTGGCTCAATTGCTGCTAATCCCGCAGCGGTGTATCCATCAACAAGTGCGTATCGCATAAACAGCGCCGGATCAATTTCAATCAGTCGACGCCACACATCGAAAGTAAGTCGCATGCGAGCATCGGTGACTGCCCAGCCACATAGTGATGTGACACTCATGACTTTCCCGCTATGACGAGATGCTGTTTGCAAAGCAGCCACTGCACCTAATGAATAGCCAGTGACATGAAAAGTTTCATGCCCGAGCGATGACATCAGGGCTACTGCATCGTCAACCATTGTGTCGAGATCGATCGGTGCATCCGGCATGGAAGATTCTCCAGAGCCAGGAAATTCAAAGTTCACCCATTGCAAAGGCGTACACGCAGCACGCACCTGGTCCCAAGCATTGCCTGCTTGGGTGGTGCCATGAAACGCAAGGATTGGTGCCCCCTCGCCCGCCACGTTGTATCCGATGTTTCGATTGTCTCGAGTAAAAATCGCCATGAGTCGACGATAACCCAATAGATACAGAAGTTAATCAGTGAGAAGGGCCGCCCTAAAAAACCCCACGACGTGCTCGCAATGATCTCGAATGTTGTTGGGTGTTAAGGCTTCTTCGTCCAAAAGACCATCTATGAACGGCGCATCGGAGAAATACGTGAGAATCGCGCCGTAGCCAGTGATGAGAAGGTGGCGAGAATCGTGACGACGAAAAGTTCCCTGATCCATCTGGTCGTCGAAATAGGCACAGGCTTTGTCAAACAATGGCCGCAAGGTGGCCGACAAGTCGATACCTAAGTGGATGCCACCATCAAGCGCTTCCCGACGCATGATGCGCACATAATCAGGAGTATCTGCAAACAAGTCAAACCCTGCCCGTAAAACCAACTCTGCTTTTGCCCATCCAGCTTGCGGTGAAGCAATAGCTATATCTAGACGCTCAAGCCATTCAGACAACAAACGTTCGAAGACATCGCCGTACAAGGCTTCTTTGCTGGCGAAGTGATGCAACAAACTTGGCCGGCGTATGCCGACTTCCGCCGCGATGTCGTTCAGACTTGTTCCTTCGTATCCCCGTTCGGCGAAGCAATGAAGGGCTTCATCAAGAATGATGTCTCGGGTGGACCGAGTTGATTCTTCTTGCAATTCCGACACTGTGACATTTTATCTCCAGAATCTGCCTACCTACTGGTAGGTAGTGGGTTAGGGTTCCCTTATGAGCACAATCTTCTCAACAATTGGTGTCGCAATCCTTGCTGCAATCGTCATCACAACAGCAGCAAATCTCTGCACAACTGTGTATTTACATCGCGCTCTGAGTCATAGAGCACTCAGCGTTCGCTTTCCTGCTGCATTCATCTTTCGAGCCATCATCTGGTTGACCACTGGCATCAAGCCCAAAGAGTGGGTTGCCGTCCATCGCAAACATCATGCCTATACCGATGTTGACGGAGATCCTCATTCACCAGTGCTTCTTGGTTGGTGGACTGTTCAGAAGCGCAATGTTTTGTTATATCGCGAAGCTGCTCAAGACCCAGTCAATATTGCGAAGTATGCAAAAGATATTCCTGATGACAAATGGGATCGCATGTTCTTCGGTCATCAGAAAACAGGATTGCTGCTCGGTATAGGAATCATCATGGTTGCCCTCGGACCCGTCGCTGGTTTCTTGGCAGCCTTCCTCCATGCAAATTTTTATCTTGCTGCCAATGCAGCGGTGAATGCCCTTGGTCACCACTTTGGTCGACGTCCGTATGCAAACAATGCGACCAACCTTCAATGGTTGGCATTTTGCACCATGGGTGAAGGACTCCATAACAATCATCACGCCGCACCGTCTTCTCCTCGTCTGTCACATAAATGGCATCAGATAGATCCGGGCTGGTGGGTCATCAGATCTTTGTCAGTGCTGCGCCTTGCTACGGTGCGTTTCAGCGATATCCGCCTCACAGCAAGCGCCAAAACAACCGCCAACTAAGCGACATATAAGATTGCTCAATCATGACAACACTCACGACCGAGCAATTTTTTGATGGCGAGACACTTCATGGTCCACGCATCATTGAGGTCGACAACGACGGAACGGTAAGCAGCATTGCTCCGCTCGAAGGATCAGCCGAGTTCGCGTACGTGGTACCCGGTTACGTGGATGCCCAGATGAATGGTTTTGGCCAATGGGATGTCGCAGGTTCTTCAGTGGAAGAGATGGTGGCGTTAGACGAATCATTGGCCAGCCACGGAACAACCTCGTGGTTGGCAACCATCGTCACCGGACCACTCAACAAAATGTCTGAGTCCATCTCTCAGATAGTTGCTGCCATGCCACGATTACGCGGATGCATCGGCATACATGTTGAAGGACCTTTTCTTGGCCTAGCTCCTGGCGCACACGACACGAGATTCATTATCGACGCCGATATCGAATGGATACAGCAGTTACCTCGTGAAGTTCGACTCGTCACTGTTGCGGCCGAGAATAGAAATGCGAAAGAAGCAATCGCATCACTGACTGGTCAAGGAATCGTTGTTTCACTTGGTCACTCTCAACCATCAGAATCGCAATGTGCAGAAGCAATTGATGGTGGCGCCAAAATGGTGACACATCTATTTAATGGGATGAGCGGTGTGCACCATCGGAATCCTGGTTTGGCACTTCAAGCACTCACGAACGACAATTTGTATGCGGGAGTAATTGCGGACATGGTTCACGTGCAGCCATCGGCGGTGCATCTCGCATTTGCCGCTAAGACGTCTAGCCGACTGTGTCTCGTCTCGGACTCCATTGCTTGGGAGGCACCGTGGGCAATTTCTCATGGTGTACGCATTTCAGAAGGAGCTCCTCGTATGGTCGACGGCACATTGGCTGGGTCATGCACACCCTTGGCAGAGTGTGTTCGAAATGTTGTGACCCACTGCAAGGTGACCCCCGAAGACGCATTCCGAGCAGCAAGTGCATCCCCTGCTCGCCTTCTCAACATGGCATCAGTGGGACATATCCGGGTTGGCCAGAAGGCAGATATCAATGGTCTTGATTCCACGCTTCGTGTGGTCACGACCCTTCGCCGATTACAGTCAATACGTGCCTAGCAATTTGACTCCAGAACAAGACTCATTGGCAATCTCGGTTATCCGAGGTTTAGCAATGGATGCCCCACTTGCTGC
>Ga0208485_1000320_pt1 | contig 14563 bp, 19 predicted proteins | sample LakMenEpi27Jul12_FD_150707 | JGI IMG/M metagenome (GOLD analysis project Ga0208485, IMG submission 150707) | Freshwater microbial communities from Lake Mendota, WI - 17JUL2012 deep hole epilimnion (SPAdes) | ecosystem: Environmental > Aquatic > Freshwater > Lentic | place: Lake Mendota, Madison... | reverse complement strand
CAAGCGGCTGCACAAGCGGTTACTGCGGCAACACAAGCGGCAAACGCGGCTGACACTGCTTTAGTACAACAAGAAGGTGGATGGGCTGAGGCTAAAGATATTAAAACAACTCGTGAGAACTTGGAGAACCCACAAATGTTCGAAAAGAAAGTTGTTAATGGTGTGACACTATACAGAAGTATTATTAATAAAGGAGTTACAGGAGGATTAACACCTGAACAAATTAAAGTTATTAAAAAATATACTGACTTAGGTGGTAAATTAAGAAAAGATTTAGATGCCGAAGAAGCTCAAACTTGGAGTTCTAAAGTTGTTTATCCTGCAGGAACATTGTTCGCTGAAGATTTAGTTATGTTTTTCCCACCAAAAAATGTAGTGGGTGCTGACGGAGGTAATATTGAACAACAATTTACTAAAGCAATTTCTAATCAGACTCCAACAAGTAAAAGAGACTGTAGAGATACTATTGAAGCGTATTACGAAGCTTGGAGAACTAAAAAACGTGTTGAACCAAACACTCTATTACCGATGAAAGAAAAAGTTCAGGCATGTGCCAATGAATTTGAAGGTAAATGGGGAGGAATTCTAAGTAGAATTGATAATTATGTGGATATTCTTAAAGGTAATAAAGAAGGTGGGCCATTATCGGATTCTAAATGGAGAATTGAGTAAAAAAAACAATGATGTTAAAAAAACAAATCAAAAAGTCTATTATAGAGACTAAAGAAAAAAAAGAGAAACTTTTAATTGAACAAAAGTTAGTTGAAAGTAGAATCATGATGATTGTTGAATCTGAGAGTAACGCAAGAAACTTTCACAAGTTATCTGAAGAGAAACAACAAAAAATGATGTACTCTCTTTTAGAAGAGATTAGATATCTTGATGAACAAGGTATGGTAAACGAAAATTTGATGGATTTTTTAGGTAAAATCTTTGGTAATTCGTTTGGAGGAGCCGTTGAGACTATTGTTGAACCTTTGGTTAATTCTCTTTTAAGTTCTATTGGACTTGGAGGTTACTTTAAAAATTTCTTGGTTTCATTTATAACATCGAATCCGTTAGAGCTTGCCAAAGCCCTCAAAAGTTGCGAGGCGTTAACAACTTTAATTGCCAACTCACTTTCAGAGGCCGTAGTGATGATGATTCAAAATGACAAAGGTCTTTCTGGTAGTGGATATACATTTATAAGAAACGCCTTAGGTGGTGTAGTTAAAGATACCGCATTTGCAAACAATTTAGAAAAACAACTTAGTGGTATTGTTTGTGAATTATTTGGAAAAATGAATGATAAAGCATCTGGTGTTTATGATAAATTAAAGACTGGAATGGCGGACAGTGGAGGTTTTGGCGGATTACTCGATAAGGGTAAAGAAGCAATTGCTAAAGCAGTCTAATACGGCAAAATGACGATAAAACGTTATTTTATAAACTGACGAACAAAAATAAAGGGGGTGTTCTAAAGTCTAAAAAAAAAAGAAGGGTTAAACACCCTTCTTTTTTGTTTTAACAATTTCGTCAATAATTCCGTAATCTAACGCCTCTTGACTATCCAACCATAAATCACGACTAGCATCAAGTTTAACTTGTTCTGCGGTTTTACCACAATATTCACCTAAAAGGTCAAATAATGTATCGTTGATTTTTTCCCACTCTTTAAATGTAACTCGAGCGTCTTGAATATTACCTCCAGCACCTCCTGAAGATTGATGTAACATAGTTCTTGAATACTTCAAAGAACTTCGTTTACCTTTAGTCCCCGCTCCCAACAATACCGAACCCATAGATGCTGCCATACCTGTATTAATTGTTCTAATATCACAGGCAATATAGTTCATAACATCAACCATAGATAACCCTGATTTTACACTTCCACCTGGTGAGTCAATATGCATCGTAATGTCCGCCTTGTCGTTAGAATCCAAGAACATTAATTGTGCTTGAACAATAGTTGACATGTGGTCATTAACAGGACCTGCAACCCATAAAATTCTATCTCTCATTAATCTTGAAAAGATATCGATTTGAGTTGCTCTCAATTCTCTTTCCTCAAGAATGTACGGAGTCATTGACGACTCAATATGGTTTGAAAAATTATGTAAATCCAAAGATGGTTTACCTAAATGTTTTACGTAATAGTTTTGAAAATCTTGTCCTATAGTCATATGTTTTATTTTTTACAAAGATATACAAATAATTCTAAATTATCTAACTCTGAGTAAAATATTAATCTCGAGTAATTAGGATGTTACCAATCACTAAAATATCAAGATTATTACTTAAAAAAGTATTAATGGCGTTTAATGGTGTTTCCACAATAGGTTCGTGTGGTCCATTAAAGCTTGTATTTAATAAAACAGGTACACCCGTTTTTTCATAAAACTTAGAAATTAAAGAATGAAATCTTGGGTTATTCTCAAGAGTTACTGATTGATGTCTTGACGAATTATCGATATGTGTAATTGCGGGGACTCTATTTCTCCATTCTTCCTTAACAGTTGTGGTTACCAACATATACGGTGAATAAACTGAACTTTCAAAAACTTCACCCTGTTGTTCAAAAAGAACTGCAGGTGCAAAAGGTCTATACCACTCTCTATGTTTGATATCTGAATTAATATGACCTGTCATCCATTTCTCTATTGGGGATGCTAATATTGAACGATTACCTAAAGCTCTCGGGCCTATTTCAGAACCTCCCTGAAACCACCCTATAATTCTATTTTGAGTTAAATGATAAGATACAATATCAAGTAGCTCGTCAAAATTTCCAAACTCAGAATATCTTAAATCAGGATGTTCGTTTAATGCCTCAAAAATTTCACTCTTTGAGTATGTTTTACCAAAATAAGGACTCATTTTTTCAGTTTCCTCAATTTCAGTCAACTGTTGGTAGGCGTACCAAGCACATCCTAACGGTATTCCACTGTCGTCACTCGGAGGTAAGAAATAACAATTTTCAAAAAGTCCCGAATTCAAAATTATTTCATTTGAATTACAGTTTAGAAATGAACCACCAGCAACACAAATGTTTTTACTGTCTGTGAGATTTTTTGCCATTTTGGCTAAAATTAATGACGCTCTTTCTTGTTCTCTTTGGTAGATACCTGCAACACAAGCTCTCGAATAGAAATCAGACTTCCAAGAAACCCTAGGATATATTCGATTATTTGAAAGTTTAATGTCATTTTCAAGTTCTTCAACAAAAAACGGAGCCTCCGCAACAATGTCAGGATTAGCATAAGATGCCAATCCCATCAGTTTACCCGCAGGCCATGTTTGACTCTTTGGTTCAAAAATTAGTTGTAATGACCCTGTTGAATACATTGTACCTAAAGAAGTGTCTTCGTCTGTATCAAGTGGTACAGGATATTTTATCCATTTCTTATATACCTCTGAGTACTCATTTTTTTTAAAGTTGTATATTGAAATACCCTCTGTCCAATCCTCGTTGGTGTCAAGACCATCTCGGTTTTTTTCATACCAAAGATTTAGTTTGTTTTTAAAGTTTAAAATACTTCCTGATGCGTCAGCAACAATAACCGCTGACTCATCAAGACCTGAACTAAAAAATGAGGAATATGCATGAGCTAAATGGTGAGGGATAAAATATAATATCTCTCTTTTAAGGTCATGGTATTTTGAAAAGAATTGATTTCCAGCTGTGTCCTCAATCTCTGTGGTACTATATACATAATAATCAATATCTCTATGTGTAATGCTAAGAGCATTTAAACAATAATTAATTGATTCAAATGGGACTATTCCACCTTGGTGAGCTCCGTCATGTTTTATTCTGGAAATTCTTTCTTGGGTTATCCCAACAACAACTTTTCCGTTCTCAATAATGACCGCACCTTTATCATGCCCCACCGAAAATCCTAATACTCTCATTTATATGTTTTTAAAAAAAATTATGCCTCAGTTTCAGGCTCTGCGTTTGGTTCTATAACTTCAGGACCCTCCTTATTTGTGTCCATGTTTACTGCAGTTCCTTCTTCTAAGTCTTCTTCACATTTATAAATGTGGACTTGGTCATTGTATTCAAATACAATTACTTTTTTAATTTCAGGACCTAAATTGATGTCTCCTACAACGTCAACAACAATACCTTCACCGTTCTTTAAGATTAATCCTAAAGCTCTTGCGAAGATTAAAGACGCGTTAATTAGGTCTTGAGGATTCTGTCCTTCACCTGCTTGTTCTGGGTTTGTGTAATTCTCTGATTGCATTTTACTCTGTTTCGTGATTGTAATACTCTTCGTATTGTTTATTTATTTTTTTATTTGGTTTGAGAATTTCTTCTCGAGTTAACTCATGTCTAAAGTTTTCAACTTTGGTGTTAAATAGTTCATCGTGTAAACTATCAATCGTATTTGATTGTAGTTCAATCGTACTTGACTGTAATTTAACGGTTTCAATACTATTACTCCACATTACTGTTGACCATAATAGTGTTAAAACTGATAGAACTATACCTACTTTTAGTTTAGTCTCTGTTGTCATAAGTGTATTTTTAAATTTAGTAAATTTTTCTAATAAACAAATGATTTTTGATAATCATTCCAAACCTTTTGAAGGGTCGCATTATCATTAATCAATGTTGGAACATAAGGTTTTTGTTTCAAAAACATCTTTGCCTCGTCTGGTGTTCTATTACCTTTTCTAAGGTTGCATTTAAAACAAGACGTAACAAGATTAGTCCACTCATTACCTCCTCCTCTTGATTTAGGCATAACGTGGTCTAAGGTCAAGTCTTTCTTTGACCCACAATAAACACATTCGTGATTATCTCTCTTATAAATTCTTGCCCTGTTCGCCCTTAACTTTCTTACCTGATATTTTATGTATTTTAATAGTCGGATGATAACTGGACGCACGTGGACATTGTAACCAGTAACAATAGGGTTCTCGTCTGATTTGATAACTTCAGCCTTCCCTTTGTCCACCAATACAAAACCTCTCCTAACACTTGTTACATTAAGAGGGGTATAGTCGTAATTTAATACCAATACCGTACTCATTTTAATCCAATTTTTACAAACATAGTTTATTTAGGTGATAAAAACAAAAAAGGAGTCGAATTCGACCCCTTTCTATTATACTAATGATTTAGCAATAGTTAACGGTTCGAGGTTTTCCACATCTCAAAGCTCCCGAGTTCTCATATTTTTGGTTAATTCCCAAAAGACACGTAATTAATTTGTCTATCATCATAATAATAAATATCTACAAATATTTTCCAAAATCAAATTGTTTGTATATCTTTGTCAAGAATTAAAACATAAACAGATTTAAAAATATACCGTATGCCAGAATTTACACCAGATGATATTGACATCGACCCAATTGAGTTTGTTGACTCTTGTAGTAGTTGGGAAATTAAAGAATTAATTGAATATCTTGTTAAAGAAAACCATCTTCCTGAGAGTGTTATTACCTTTAAATCAGAGGGTAACGATAAACGAGGCAGAATGGAGTCCGACTTTATTGAAAAATTGGACTTACTTAAAAATAAGTATTATTCTTTGTCTGTTGAAGAGGAAGATTCAATCGAAAAAATATTTAAAAAACACTTATAAATTATGACCATGAAATTAAAACAATTATTCGTTGCGTTATTCGCAACCTCAGTATTATTCGTATCTTGTAGTAAAGATGACGTATTCGAACCAGTTGAACAAACTTCAATTGAATCAACTCAGGGGCAAGACCTAAGAACAATGTCTACCTCACCAACTGTTCCAACGGTTGGACCAAAGGCTTACATTTTTGTTGAACCTCAAACAAAAACAGGGATGATTGTAAATTATTTGAAGACTGTTCCATCACAAAGCGTAAAAACTCCAACAAACACTCCATTTTATGGTTTTTTTACTGGGTCACCTATTAGACCTACAAACTTTTCGGATTTAAGAAATTATGTAGATATGCCACATTGGTATAATGGAACATTACCGTCAGTAATTCAATCTGATATTACTCAAACATCAACGGGAGTGTATAATATGGGAACTGTTAAAATTAGTGGACCGTTGGTTAACAATCAATTTGTTTGGATTACAGTGTTAATTCCTGTGAATGCAACACCAAACTCAAATTGGAGACAGAATAAAATGTCAACAAAACACAATAACGGGGCATACAGAGTAGCATTTAACACAAATTCAACATTGTATAGTTATGTTATGAATTACACTGGAAATCGTATCCCTGCTGGTCAATATAGAGTTTACGGTACGTATTCAGGTACGGAATTAAGACCAAAAGTTGTAGGTGAATTTTACCTAAAAGGAAGTAACACACTACCTTAAAAAAAATAAAATAGGGATTTATTTGATTTTAAATATATTTATTGTAATATTGTACTATGAAAACTATGAACACAAATACAAATTTAGACACACCTACAACTCCTAATGGGGATGCGGGCACTATGTTTGTACGTTCAGAATCGATTATTTGGTAATAATATTATAGCCAATTATCTAAACCCTGAACTAATACTTCAGGGTTTTTTTATGTACGGGGTATAGTCTTGGGGTGAGACGCTTGGTTTGGGACCAAGAGGCGGGAGGTTCGACCCCTCCTACCCCGACAAAAGTTTCCTTTATTGAAAACTTTGATTATTATTATAAGGCCCTTTAGCTCAGTGGTAGAGCAGTTGACTGTTAATCAACTGGTCGTAGGTTCAAATCCTACAGGGGCCTCCGAGGTGGGTGGAAATAATTTCCAATGTTGTAGTATCGTGGATGGAGTAATCCTGAAGCATAAACAGACAAAAAGAAAGAAATGAAGAGAAAAACATTCTTATTGACTGTGTTGTTATTGTTAGGAACAATGACAACAAAAGCACAAGAGAAGCAATTACAAAGTAATACTCAAGAGAGTATCTCAAAAGAGAGTTTGTATGAGCAGATAATTAAGTATGGTATAAAATTTCCTGATATTGTGTTCGCACAAGCTATATTAGAATCAGGAGAGTTTACATCAAAGCTGTTTAAATCAGCTAACAATCTTTTTGGGATGAAGGTCCCAACCAAAAGAGAATCCGCAAGAATTGGGGTAACCCAAAGTGGATACTCAAAATACGGAGATTGGGGTTATAGCGTGTACGATTATTCACTGTGGCAAGAACACATGTTGAAAACACGTAACGATATAACAAAAAAACAATATTTTGCGTTATTAGGTAAAGTTTATGCCGAGGACCCACAATATGTTAACAAATTGAAGCGAAGAATATCGGAATATAACCATATCTTTGTGGAGTAAAAACCGCTGGGGGTTTTAAATTACTCAGTGTACTTTTTAGGTTAAAGTCATGTAGGGTGTTTACACCAAAACCTAAATTGGTCCCGTGGTTGAATGGTTACAATTCCACCCTGTCACGGTGCGAGATACGGGTTCGAATCCCGTCGGGACCGCCAAAATTGCGGTAGTAGCTCAGTTGGTAGAGCTCGTTCCTTCCAAGTACGAGGTCGCAGGTTCGAACCCTGTCTACCGCTCAAGGGGTGTGTGGGAACCCAAGAATATGTGATGAACATATACCCACAAATGCCTCCTTAGCTCAGCAGGTAGAGCAACTGATTTGTAATCAGTAGGTCGTTGGTTCGATTCCGACAGGAGGCTCTAATAGGGGAATTAGCTCAGTTGGCTAGAGCGCTTGATTTGCATTCAAGAGGTCGTGGGTTCGACTCCCTCATTCTCCACTAAATTATATTTTATGCAATTATTTTGGTCTTATTACATTGTTTGCTTCGTTTACTGTGTAATTATGTCAATTAGAAAATGGAACAGAGATGTTATGTCGGGTGGTCTTGGAATATCACCAGGTCTCGAAAGTATGGGTCTAATTATTATGTGTTGGATTCTAGCCCCTATTGATGTGTTTTTAACTTGGGTTAGAGTTTACAAAGAAGCTGAAGAGGCAAGAAGAAATCAAACAAAAGGATTTTAATGAACTATTCTGACGAATTAAAAATAGTTTGGGTAACTCCTATGAGAACCGCAACCAGAACGTGTGGGGTACTACAAAAAATTTATAATTTTGATATTTCCAGTCAACACGGGTATTCAACCAAAAAAGATAAACTCGATTATACCTTAATTTTAAATATTCGAAATCCATATTCTAGATTAGCATCATTATTCCGTATTTTTTTACACAATAATAAATCATATTCAATAGATTTTGAATCTTGGATTAGAGGTATTATTAAAAAAGAGTTTACTAATACTGATATGTTGAGAGGATATGAATTTTATTTAGATAAAATTATTGATAATATAGGTAAAACTCCTGACTATTATGTTAGAGTTGAATTTTTAGAAAAAGACTTAAAATCACTCCCATTTGTGAAAAATGGTGATATCGATTTAAGCGGATATTTTGAAACTCAAATTTACAACAATTGTTACGAAAAAGAATTTGGTGACGTTAACGATTGGAAATTATTATACACTCAAGAATTGGCGGATTTAGTTTATTTTGGAATGGAGAAACAATTCACCTTATTTAATTATAATAAAGACTATTGGAAAGATGGCACACCCTAACTTACACGCAAAATCATCCGCCAAAAAATTTGGTGGAAAACCTGAAGACTATATTCATCTACACGAATGGTTAGACGAAACTAAAGGATGGTTTGGTGATTCACTACATAGAATGTTTAGACATCATAGTGAAGGTATTTTTGAAATGGAAAAGAAATTTGGTACCGAATTCAAAAATAGTGACGGTATAACCGTTTATACTAGATATGTTGGTGAACAACATGTAAAGGAGGATTGTAATAACTACATTCCTTCGGCTAAAGAGTGGGTCAATAATATATCAACAAATCAAAGACCTCAGTGGATGTTAAAAACAATGAAACTTGAATTCACTGACTGATATTTATAATTATGAAAGGAATTTTAACACCAGAAGAAAAACAATATCTAAGAAGAGTAACTAATTACCTAGGTTCATTAGGAATGAGAGATGGTAATATTGAGGTTGATATAGATAACGGTTGGACATTCAGTTACGACGATATTAATTGGGAGTATGTAACTGGTTTTGCAAATAACTATAATGCCGATATCCCTCCAGGACTAATACCCATACTTCAAAAAATTATGAAGTATTGTGATGACCAAGGATTGATTAAAGAACACGATGATGACATTAACTATCAAAGACTTGAGTATGATATTGATGTTGATGCTAAAGTAATCACATTCTCTCATTGGTGGTCTTTCTATAGTAGAGGTGATGGTTCTTCTTTAGAATATGATTCTGAGGAAGATATTGAAAGATTTAACCGTTGGATTGAAACTGAGTTTTCAGATGTTGAAATTCCTAACGATGGTATTTTAACCGTAACTTATAATGGGTCAGGAGACTCTGGTTATATGGAGAGTTCGTTTGAAGAGAATGGTAGTGGAGTTCCCTCAGGAATTGAGGATTGGTGTTACGGAGAGCTATCCAGAAATTTTGGTGGATGGGAAATTAATGAGGGGTCCGATGGTAACTTTATATTTGACTTCAACAATAAAATAGTTACATTAAATCATACAGAGAACATTGAAGACAATTCAAGCGATACTTACTTTGAAGAAAGCTTCGTAAATTAAGACATATTTATAAAAACATGAGAACAACATTATTACATACGTTATTACTTGATAGACAAGGTCTATTAAGAAGACTTATGCCGTAACTTGTTCAGAGCCGTTTCTATTTATAGATATTCACCCTGAACTAAAAAAAGTTCGGGGTTTTTTTATGACTTTATCAGAGATATTCATTATCTTTGTAAAACAAATGCCGAGGTGGTGTAATGGTAGCCACGAGGGACTTAAAATCCCTTGGTCAGTAACGGCCGTGAGGGTTCGAGTCCCTCCCTCGGTACAATGAACAAGAGGTGTTCAGTAAGTTTGGTAACGTTCTTTAAAGATGTTATAGTTAATGCCACTACGATTATACAGAAGTGGTCCTCGGGACAAATGGCGAATAACAAAACCATCCGAGTATGTTTGACTTTTATGTGCGGGTAAGACCGTCGCGGGTTTTGAAGAGAAAAACTGAAGAAAAATCTACTCACCAGAATCTCAGGTGGGGAAGCTTGGTTTGGTAGCTCAGCTGGATAGAGCAACGCACTTCTAATGCGTAGGTCATAGGTTCGAATCCTATCCGAATCACAATCATTATCGTAACTCAGTGAGATACGGCGCAAGACACACACTTAAACAACGCGGGAGAGGCGCCTTTCCCGATGTGGCTGAAGCGATAATGATATTTACCCCGATGGCGTAATGGTAGCCGCGCAAGTCTTAGGAACTTGTGACTTCGGTCGTGTCGGTTCGAGTCCGACTTGGGGTACAATAAAGTAAATTATGTACGTACAAAGACCTTTAGTTCCAACGAGTCAACCGAATTTATTTCACTTGGCTCCAATTCCTGTATACATGAAAGTTTTCGGTGACGATGAGTTTCATGATGAGGTATACACGTTTGGGTTTGAGAATCTAACTCCCCAACAAAAGTTAATGGGTCAGGAACTTCCTGAACAATACGACATTAACAGACAATCAAATTATTCTGTGAATTACGATAAGAGAGAAATGTGGGTGGAACCTACAGAGTATAATCCTATTGGTAGTCGTTTTTGGACACCGCCTAACGACTTTCTTGACATCAACAATGAGAACGTTAAGAAGATTAGACAAAGGGTTGAGAGTGGTTATATGGAGTTATTAGACATGTTAGGGTTCCAACACAATAGAAAACCTGATATTACCGAGAGCTGGATTCAATATTATAACCCAACTGAAGGTAGAGGTCATAATGCTCACAATCACTGTAGATGGCAACCAAATGAGGAAACAATGTTAAACTTCTCAGGAGGTTATTACCTATCTGACGGTGACCCGATTGCCGACCATCCTTATAGTGGAGTTTTTACATTCCATATTAGAGGGATGTCTCACTTTATCAGACCTAAAAAGGGTATGTTAATCATTTGGCCGTATGATATCGTACATTCGGTTAAACCATTCTACGGTAAGACACACAGATGTGTGATTAATTTTAATATTCAAGACGGAGTTAAATAATGAAACAGATTGACTTAGATATTTTTGTATTTCCAAAAATCATGACTGATGAACTTATTGAAAGACTAATGTCGGTTAGAAATAAGAGCGGTTTTGATGGAAGATTAGATTTACATATTGAGGATAAAAACACATTTTATATTTTTGATAATTTTTGGTTTTCTGAAATTGAATCCAAATATTTGGGACATTATTTTAGTACGTATGATGTTGAAAAAGGAATAGGATTAAATTCAAGTGAGGAGACTATAAAACAATTAAGTAAATTTGTTGAAACAAAATGGAGAGATTTATTCTTACTTCATTATACACCTAATAGTTTAATTAACGGTGAAAAAGATATTCATTGGGATTTTAGTGGGTTAAGTATGGTTGGATGTTTAACTGATGATTATGAAGGAGGTAAACTAATTTTTCCTAGACAGAATGTTACTTACAGATTAGAAAAGGGGGATATTATTGTGTTTCCTGGTGGTTTGACTCACCCACATTATGTGGAACCCGTAACTAAAGGTTTAAGAGATGTAATTGTTGGTCAAAGTATGACATTATCTCAGGACCATAAAATTGATTATTAAAAATAATTTGACAAATTAAAGATTTTTACTATCTTTGAGGTATATATTAGAAACAATGAAAACTACAATAAAACATATGGTCTTTAGTACACAGCAAAAATCGATTTGTTGGTATGAGCGTATGCGCGATTGTAGTTCGGATGTAATCTTAGGATAATTTTTTAAAATAGAAATAAACCCAATTTTTTATATACCCCGAACTCGTAAAAAGGTTCGGGGTTTTTTTATGTAAAATTGTTAGGTTCTTTGAAATATTGGTTGTAAATTTGTATTCGAAATACGGGTGGCTCCCTTAATAGTTAAGGCTGACCTTAAGCATCTTCCGAAAGGATATACAGGGGGCGAAAATATTTCGATTTAAACGTCGCGTTGGACAAATTGGTTAAGTCGTCACCCTTTCACGGTGAAGATTACGGGTTCGAACCCCGTACGCGATACAAGATGATGGTCTGATGTTATTGTAGTTGTCGACTAACTCAATAACTATTAAACGGACAGCACCCTCTGCCTGGGCCCAGAGAAAACTCTGATGAAGCAGTTAAGATTGGAGCGAGATGGGTACTCCAACATCATCATACAGTTCCTTAGCTCAGTGGAAGAGTCCTTGCCTTACATGCAAGTAGTCGTAGGTTCGAATCCTACAGGAACTACATTAAAGTTAAAGGGATGTTGAAGGTGACCGAAAGGTCCCGCCCCGAACAAGTGTGGGCGACTTTAACTTTAAACTTGGTGCGGTAGCTCAGCTGGTAGAGCACTTGCCTGAAGAGCAAGGTGTCGGCGGTTCGAACCCGCCCCGTACCACGGAGTCCCGAATTAACGGGAAACCCCCACTCCCATATGGCAGCCAGTCCGTTAACCTGGTGAAGTGGGGTATTTGACTTCGTAGCTCAGTTGGTAGAGCACTTCACTTTTAATGAAGGAGTCCCGAGTTCGAATCTCGGCGGGGTCACTAAAAACTTATATTATGAAAGCAATACTTGAATTTAATTTACCTGATGACCAACAAGATTTTGATTTAGCCGTTAGTAGTATGAAATTTTGGTCTGTATTATTTGATTTAGACCAATCTTTGAGAGCTAAAACAAAATATGCTCCTGACAATTTACCTCAGGATAAGTACGACGCTTATCAAGAAATAAGGGATGAACTTCGTGAGTTAATGTCAGATAATAATGTTAATTTTGACATGGTTAAATAAAAAAAATGATATGATAAACAATATAGACATAATAAAACCATTATTGAACTTCGAGGAGAAGGGGGATTTCTATATGCTGTATGTCTTCAAACGTAAGAAAGACCAACCTGAAGGAGAGAAAGATAACCATCAATCGGTTAGAACTATCAAAACATATTGCATTGAATCAATTGACCACTTGGAAAGGAGATATGATGAGGTAAAGCAACTATGTGAGATGTTCAAGGCAAGAGCTTACATTCATGTTCAAAAACAAAACCACAGAGATGTGTCTTTGGATATGTTGGCGAGTTTAGCTGAGAGAATTAAGAATGGAGTTCAAAACCAAAAGGGGTTATTTGATTCGGTTGTGGGACAGATTAAGACTCAGGAGAAAAGATGGATTATTGATATTGATAATGTATCGATGGACGGATTCAATCATGACCCATATCAGGTGTCATTGAGAGAATATATAAACGAGTTACAAAAAGAGGTAGGAAAAGACCAAGGAATGACTTTTATTAAGACAAGAAGTGGATTCCATATCATAACTCAACCTTTTAATGTAATGAAATTTAAAGAAAGATATCCCGAGGTTGATATTCAAAAAAAGAACCCAACATTATTATATTATCCCAATAATTTAGGTTAAATTTGTAAAACAAAAGGGTCGGTTGGCCGAGTGGTTTAGGCGGTAGTCTGCAAAACTATCTACACAGGTTCGAATCCTGTACCGACCTCATGACAAAGAAAGAAATTGACAAAATGGTTAAAGCCATTAGAATGACAACAAAAAAAGCTTGTAAGAATAAGAAATCTGCTCGTAAGTTTCTTATTAAAGCTGGAATTGTAAAAAAATAATACGTGTGTAGCTCAGTTGGTAGAGCAGTAGTCTCCAAAACTATGTGTCAGAGGTTCGAATCCTTTCATGCGTGCTAAAGGTTGATTGGGGAATGATGATGTAAAACCTGTTAGTGGTTGGAATAAGACATCGTCGGAGTTTAAACTAACATCAGTAATGCCAATCATAAAAGGAGTCGTCCACGGAACCATCTTCTCCTTTCCTTATTTGGGAGTATCGCATAGCGGCAATTGCAGAAGACTGTAAATCTTCCCTCTTTAGAGTTCGTAGGTTCGAGTCCTACTACTCCCACATTTTGGACTTGTAGCTCAGTTGGTTAGAGCACTTCACTCATAATGAATAGGTCCCTGGTTCGAGCCCAGGCTGGTCCACAATATTGCCCGATGGTGTAGCGGTAGCACAAATGTTTTTGGTGCATTTAGGGTTGGTTCGAATCCAGCTCGGGTAACTAAATAAAATGGAAAAAAATATGTGGTTTTTATTAGTATGGGTTATTTTGATGATTATTGTCAAATGGGACAATGACCGCGATTAGGGTTTTATGGTGTAACGGATAGCACACGAAACTACGGATTTCGGAGTTTAGGTTCGAATCCTAATAGAACCTCTAAACTGCGTGGCTTAGAGGAAAAGAACTATCTCTCATAAGGATGGTCAATTGGGTTCAAACCCCAAACACGCAACATATGGTGGCTATAGCTCAGTTGGCAGAGCGCTTGGTTGTGGTCCAAGTTGTCACGGGTTCGATTCCCGTTAGTCACCCAAAGTGTTTACAACGGACAAGGCTTAGGCAAGTGAGTTGAGAATGAGTAGTAGGAGATGTAATCGTTTGTACTACAG
>Ga0208485_1000317_pt1 | contig 14607 bp, 6 predicted proteins | sample LakMenEpi27Jul12_FD_150707 | JGI IMG/M metagenome (GOLD analysis project Ga0208485, IMG submission 150707) | Freshwater microbial communities from Lake Mendota, WI - 17JUL2012 deep hole epilimnion (SPAdes) | ecosystem: Environmental > Aquatic > Freshwater > Lentic | place: Lake Mendota, Madison... | reverse complement strand
CCAAGCAAGTTGTAAGACACAGAAATAAAGCATAGCTTTTATTTTCTTTTATCAGTGTTATTAACTTTTATACAAGAATAATAAAACTACTTACAACGAGGTGTGGGGCAAAACACTGTTAGGACTCTGGATCACATAGCTTACTATGCGTGATTGGGTCTTGGAAAAAGACTGACTCTTTAGGCTGAATTTGTGCTCTTTTTATAGGCTGTAGAAAGGTCTGGAAGCCTCAAACCGGTTTTGGGTCTGAAGGACACAAAGTTAATTTATGGATTTTCTTATCACATCAAAAGTGATCTGTCCTTGGGATTTTCCAGTACATAAGGGTTCAGTTTGTGTGATCTTTCTGAGTCAGGGGGAGCGCTCATGTTTTGTTCTAAACGTCGGGTCGAATGTTCGATTCCGTCGTGGGGCGCTGAACATTTGTCCTAATGTTCGAATGTTCGAATTTTGTTCGAATGTTCGGATTTTTACGAATTAAAGTATTTTGATGTTTTCTGCATTTTTACAAGTAAAAATGAGGGTGTTTTAAACTTTGTTCGAATGTCCGAATTTTGTTCTAAAGTTTTGGAATCGTAACAGTGATTTTGCTTTAAGTTTTAAATGTGATTTTCTACATTCGCGCTCAAAGGGGTAAAGGGAAGCTTGGGCTTGCTTTTACAACTTTGGGGAAATTGACATCAATTTAAAACTTATAAGAAATGAAGAATAAAATTAAAAATAATGATGAATAAATAAGTAATTCTAAAAATTGGATATAGAAAGTACATGAATGCCGCCGAAGAGTGCTTGTGATACAAAAACGAGAAATACTTTTTGATGTTTCCAATGACCAAAGATTACCACTTGAGAAGATTCAAAAAAATAAAGATTATTGTGCTTTACTTTATGATAGGTTGAAGGGAGTATTTCAGCAAAATTATGCGGATCTTTGTCCGAAAAATTATTAAGCCCTTTTACTTTATTATTTACTTTACGTTGTACTTTATGAACTTAAAACTAGGAAAGGTGCGGGCTGAAAGAAAACATGTGCTGAAATCTCGTATTTACAATGTACGTTTTCTTTTAGGGAAAAGTACCGGTGATACCATGTCGGGCTAGAATCATTTTTATAGAATCAACAAGTTCGTTATCTTGCGCTGTGATGACTGCGTTGATCTTCTTGTTTTCTTGTAACTCGGGAAAGGAACCGAACGTGATGGTTGTGCGTTTAGGAGCTGTTGGCGGAGTTGCTTCTGGCGTCTTGGCTGTCATCTGTCTCGGTGGTGCAACTGTTGCAGACGATGAAGGCAAGGTTGTGGGACAGAAACAAGGAGAGAGGGGAGAGAGTCGGCCATCGAAGAATTCAACAGGAGACGAGAATTCCGGAGTGTCGAGGGCTCTTTCAGATAACATGGGATCAGAGGTGCGTGGAGGCGTGAGCACATCTGGGTCCACTGGGTATCCTGGTGGCGGTGATCGAACGAGATCTTGAATGATCGTTTGGCTTCTTGTTGTCCTTTGGGCCAGTGGCACAAAGGGTTGTGCATTGACATAGTTGGCCATGGATTTATTGACCACGGTTTCTATGAAAGATTCATCTTCATTAATAATTTTTGCTGTTTGTTGTGTACCTGAAGTCGTCGCTCTTGGGTTGTCTTTCAATGGTGCTGCTTCCGTTTTGTTGTCTTCACTTGGAAACCAGAAGGATGGATCAATGATGTCGTCTGGGATGATGTCGATATCGATGTCATCCATTGTGGTGTGATGGTCCATGGGTGAATTGCTAAGTTGGAAGATGTCTCCTTCATTGATTAGAGTTACCTTGTGTTGGACGTTGGATACTGCTGGGTGTTTGGTTGAATGTATCCATTCGCTGGGTACAAGGTCAGATGTTGCTGGGCGAACGAAGTATGGGACCGGTTTCTCGGGCATTCTAGCAATTTGTGCCTTGTAGAAGTACTCGAAGGTGTGGTTGATGTATTCTTCAGCCAGGGTTGGAGAGATGCCGAACCGTTCTGCAAACAACTGTAGACCTTGTCTAGCGTTTTTCGTGTCGGTTGACATATCGTTGATGATGTCTTTGACCGTGAGAAGTTTATCAGCTACCAAGTTCTTGTATGTGTGGAAACCTGCTGGGAATAGAATCGGTTTGACCATACCAAAAGGGTATCCTGTTTGATGTTGAATGGGAGGAGGATAGAAGCATGGCTTATGTTGCTTAGGGATTCCTCCTTTATAGTAGATACTTCTTTTGGGGATGACGATATGTTTCTTCGATAGGGCGTGACGATATGTTGATCGTTGAGGAACCATTCGCGCCATCAGGTTGTGGTCGGTCATATCGACTGGTCCTTGGTCATTATCTGGTACTGGAAAAAGAGGTTTATTTTGTACTCTTTGTCTGTACCCTAGGGCCTGAAGGTCCAGTTCTTCCAACAATGATAGAACAGGCGTCGTGATGTGTGGTAACTGAATCTGGTAAGTGGTGTCGCGGTCACCCGATAGTCCGAGTAGATGGAGTTCGTCGGTGACCTTGGCTCTGGGAACTTCGTAGAGGCCTTTAAGATGTAACGTTTGGCAACCATATGATGAGAGATTCCATATTTTGACTAACGCAAGTGGCTCTTTCAGGTTTTGTGGATGGATTGCGAAGATGGTGAGTTGATCAGCCACATCCATTGCTGAGATCGTCTGAATAACGATCCTGTTGGAGCAAGTCAAGATTTGTTGAATTAAAGGGACTTTAAATTCATAAATCTGTTGGCATTTGGACGTTGATGCCATGACCGTTACGGTTGCGTATTCAAAGGTTTTCCTGGTCAGAATGGGTGGTGAAACATTAGTACCACATGTTCCAACAATGGACAATACTGGGATATCAATGGCTGGGTTCCAGTGATTCTGAAATGATGCATAGACTTTGCACATTTCACCGATTGTGTAAGTGGAAGCCATGGTGTCGATGGGTTCTCCTCGGACCTCTCTAAGGTAGGACATTAAGGATGGGCGATAGGGAAATCGTATAAACATGATAGGGTGGGATGCCTTCATGTAGGAGTGCCGATGGGGGCACATGGTGTTGGTGCCGAGGCTCGATGAGATCGGGCTGACCTCGGTTGTATGCTCCATACGCGGTGTCTTGCCTTTGGACTTGGCAGACTTGAGTTTCGGTTCGTCGGTGTCGTTCCAATCAGTGTACGGGTTCTTGGCGTCGAGGTGGAGATGTTTCTTCTGCACATTAGAGGTGGCCATTGCGAACTTGAAGAACATAATAAGACAAGTTTTAAATGACATTGTTATTTTTGGACATGGATTTGTGGGATGGTCATTGGAGTCATTTCTTTTGGTTCCGAGTTATTTGGTACAAAGATTGGGTCGTATAGTCGACGAGGAATTTTATTAAATGGATAAGGCCTGAATGTTGAGAATATGCTAGCTGGGGTTTCAACTGGCCTGATCGGTAAAGGAGAAAGTGGCGAAATTACTGTTGTTTCGACTATTGTAGGAGGTGGTGGAGGTGGGATTGGTGGAGGCGGTGCTTGTGGTCTTTTTATGGCTTGGTAAATATTGTTTGGCGTTTTTAAAGAACGAAGATTGGAAGACTTAATTGAAGCATATTGATGCTCAATGGGCTTTTCATTATTTTCAGTTAGTGTGTTATCTTCTTCGTTATCAAGGTTAATGATGCGTTCATCAGGATTGATATCAGTGTCCTGTTGTTTAGTCTGCTTATCTTTGCTTATGAAATCGGGAACTTTGTAACCTTTAACATCGCGCCAATATTTGGTTGGTTTTTGAATAAAACAACAACCATTGAACCATAAACGAAATCTGGGGTAGCAACAGTAAATTGTCGCTAAGATAGATAATATGGCCACAATGTAGCAAAGTATTCTTATTAGTTCAGCTACTGTGGTGTCGTGGTTGAAGACCACATTGACTGCCTCTCCTATTGATGAGACATCTCGGAATTGGAAAGGTGAGAGTGTTGTATTAGGTGCTTTTGTTGTTGTGGGGTATTTATGCAAAGGCATATCAGGCACCTTAAGGAATTTAAAGAAAGAATCACCCTCTAAATTGTGACGGCTGAGAACGTAACTGGGTCTGACAGAAATTTGTTTATTAATATTAAGAGTACACCCAGGTGCTGTTTGAAGTTCTCCAGTTCCGTACAATTGTTTGTATTGCGTTACAGATGCCTGTGTATCTTTACAAATGATTTGTACTTCAGTCTCCATTGGTAAAGAATAGTAAGTGACATTGTAGTATGTCAGAAAATTTGGCATTGGTTCTTTGGAGATGTACAAATCGCAATGTTGAGTTTGGTATTTGAGTGACAGCACTTCACATGGGGAGTCCTTCCCTATGGTTAAGAAAGATGACGCAGCCATGCATAAATGTGAATTAAGGCAATGATAATATTCTGTAGGAGACAATATGACATATTCATCCGTGTTAAAATTAACTGCTATAAATCTATTAGTGATGTTTAATCGGTATTGTATTTTGTTATTGTAAATAGGTAAATCACGTATTTCATAAAGAAACATATCATTTTCTTGAGTTAATATTGGTGCTGAAAAGATGAACGTGTACATGTTGTCTACTATTGCCAAAGTTGTATACACATCATTTAATTCTGCTGTGAGCGGGATACCTTGATATCTAAAGGAAGATGTTAAATTTTGTAAATCCGCCACACCAAAAACATAAGGTGATGTGTGATGTTGAATTGCTGATGCTATGGCTTGCGACATCTTCACCAACGTGATTTGCAATATAGTTTGCAGGTTACGAATGGCCAGTTTGTTATCTAGATTAGCAAATAGAACCGCCACATCATGCTCTTGCTTCATATTTGCTTTCTTTAGTAAATCAATATCTGCTTGTACGGCTTTATAGCCTTCAATTAGTTGTTTTTGATTAACAGCTAAGTCTTGTAGAGCTTTTGAGTGCGCTTCTAATTGCTTTCTGGTCATTTTCATATCCTGCTCAGTGGCAAATCCAAATACACTTGCAATACCCTTTCCCATTATTGATAAAGGGGAATAGTTTCCTAATATACTGTTTAGTGTCTCAACACCTAAAAATCCTGCTCCTATTCCTGCTCCTATTAAACCGATCGCACGTTTTTGACGTGTTAGTGTAGGGGAATGGAATTGTCTAACCTCTTCCCTTATATTAATGTTATTAGTTTGAAGTTCTTCCTGATCACGTAGGCAATTGTGTTTGGCTAAAGCACTTAACGTGGTAGGTATCGCAGTTGAATGTTTGAAACAAAGCATGGGTACTGATGGGCAAGAAGCATTTTTCTGATGACCGACCGGCACTAAGTGTAAGGCCTTCTTAGGAGTTGTTTCATAATAGAAATGGATTTCGGATCCTTGTAGTGCTTTTTGTGCGTTATGATCTTCAATAGTATATGTTCGTTCTGTATTACAGTCATTGCACATTTTGATATGGTTATATTCTATTGGTTGAAGGTCTGACAAGTATACCAGTTGGTCATCTTTGAATACTACTCCAGCAAATGTTTTGGTTAGATTATGTTGAACCATTTGCTGTGCTAGGAACACAGATTGTTCAATTGTTTTTATTTCAGGAAGCTGTGAGTCGTATTCTGTACATTTGTATTGTGCTTCTCTAAACGTAATTGTGCGAATTGGGACAATGGTTGGGTGGACATAATTATCCCTTAGCGTATCCATGCAAAATTCATTGTATGCCTCGAAAAATTGGTCAAGTGTGTTGAGGCTAAGGTCTATCGTTTCAAAGTTATAACCCTTATGAAAGTTTATTAATACAGGGTTAATTGTAGCTTGTTTACTTGATTTGATGTAAATAATATTGCCTTGTGCTATTATTGAACTGCTAAATGCTTGCCTAATGCCCGTGATCAGAAAGAACACAATAATTATTGAAAAAATTTTCATCTTACCGAGAGTCGTTTTTTACTTGGGTGTGACAAAAAGGAAAATCGTTGACTTTGATGTTGGATCAAAGGTGATTAATTTTGAACTGACCCGATTATCAGATCGTCAGTGTTTTTATATGGTCACCTCCAAGTCCTGAAGACAGGGCTTGGCTTGGAGGATAAAACGAATTTTCATCATACCTGTAAGGTGTAAGGTTCAGAAAATGAGCCTTTATCACCCTGCCCGTTTCCAAATGTTTGCATGCTGCCGTTATGCCGTCAAGGGTTTGTATGACATATGGACCCGTCAGTTGGGGTCGGTATTTGGAAGCGGTGCCCGTGCTTACCTGTAATTGTCTATGTAAGACGAGGTCGCCAACCTCAAACCGCTTGTCTTTAGCGTGTTTGTTTTTGAAGGTAGCATTGGATTGATGTTTTGATGATTTTAATGCATCATATCGTTTGCGCATTTTCGCAATACGAGTCAAGAAAACATCAATCTGTTGCTCTGTGTTAGTCGTGTTAGTATCATTTACTTGTGGAAGATCCACAAGTGCAAATCGGTTCTCCAACCTGTGACCAAACATAATTTCTTCTGGTGCAAATCCATAACTATTTATTGATGAATTTAAGGCTGTTGTGATTATTGGAACATGTTCATCCCAATTAGAAATACAGTTTTGTTGATAGAAGTATTTGCGTGCTGCGTGTTTGAATATTTTTATGGTCGTTTCAGCTCTTCCATTAGAGAAAGGGCTAGCAACCGCAGTAGCTTGTAATTGTATTCCTAACTCGTTGAAGAATGTGAAGAATTCTTTTGAGTTGTATATGCCTGGTTGTTCATCTGACCGGATGAATTTAGGAATGCCAAATGGGCTTATTATGTGATTTTTGATCGCTTTAATAAGTTCTTGGCTTGTGGTTGAAGTTAAAGGGATTGCTATAATATAATTGGAGAAATCATCTACTGCAATAAGTAGAATTTTGTAATTATTTGTAGAGTTTGGAAGGTCGGTTATAAGATCTACTGACCATGATAAGCGGGCTGCTTTATGTCTGGGCAGTTGCATAATTTTTAGATCTTGTTTGCCATCTTGAAATAATTGGCAAATATGACAATGTCCGATTTGTTCTTTAATGATGCGACTTAATCGAGCTGGAGGATAATAATATATTGATTGTATATCTCTCATGATTTGTTTCAGGGATTTATGGATCCCTGGTGCTACATAATGATGTAGCGTTATTAATGTTTTAAGAAGCGTTTCAGGTATTATTATTTTTGGTTCGTTATTGATGTATTTAACATGTATGTTATTTAATAATGAAATACCTTTAGTTTTGTTATCCACTAATGCTGCTACTACTGGATCTGTCATTTGTAAATCTTGAAATTGTTTGGCAGTAATGCCTTTGGATATTGTGCATTTTGCTTGGACGTCTGTATATGACGTTATTTTCGCTTCTTGTTCTTTGTCATTATTTATGATAGTTACTGGGTCCTGTATTTGGACAGTTTTATTTGGAGTGCGTTTTCTCTTACTTATTTCCGTGGTATTGTCAGTTGTAGGGACTGGGTTTTCTCTTCGTGCCTGTGCCCTTGTTACGACGGATATAGCAAGTGGATCCTGAAAACGTCTCTTTGCCGGCGTCCCATGTGTAACTCTTACAGTTCTGGGCAATTTTATTTTGCGTTTATGTAGAGTTTTGGGAGTATTTTTAACTTGTTTTAGTCCTGGTTGAGCTTTGCTTTTTGCTCTCTTATTGGTTTTGGTATCATCTGGCGGAGATGGTCCATTCAATAGGGCAAAGAGCTCGGATTTGGACAATCGGAAATTTGAAGGCAATGTGAGGGCATCTACAATGCTAATGGTATCTTTCTCAGATAATTTGGGATTGTCGAATTTCTCGAGTTCAATCAGGGGGATATCTGAATGATGCCTACTTAATATGTCTGACACAACGTTTTCTTCACCTGGGACATGTATTAAATCTGCCTCGTACTTACTTAGTTCTAATGAGAATCTAAGCAGTATAGGTGCGCCTTCTTTTGCTAATCTTATGTAAATGAGTGCTTTAGCATCTACTAATAGAATGAGTTTTGGAGCTCCTAGAATAAAGAAGTCCATTGATCTTAGAGTATAAAGTAGTGCTAATGCCTCCTTTTTATAAGTGGAGTAATTACGTTCCGTTTTTGTGAACGTTCTGCTAACAGCTGCTATTAACAATTCATTTTCTTCATCGTCCTTTTGAAACAGGCGACCTCCTGCGCAGTAATATGAGGCGTCCGTTTGAACATAGAAGGGTTTATTTTTATCCGGATAATATGTTTTAGCATTGTCGCAGATTGTTTTAATTAGCAAGTGGTATTGTTTTATGTCTTCATCACTAAGGATGAGTTTTCTGACATTCTTTTCTCCTGCTTTTTCATTTAGCGAACGTGTGAGCTCGGAGAAATTAGGAACGAAGTGTCGGTAGTAAGAAAACATACAAATTGCAGATTTTAAACGTTTTTGTGTGTTCGGTATAGGAAGTTCTTTAAATGCTTTGAGTCTTAGTTCTGGAATTGATAAAGTGTTTTTGTAAAACACCATTCCTAGAAAATTAATTGTTTCTCTGGCGATCAAGATTTTCTGTGGGCGTAGTTTGAGTCCCGACTGAACTAATCTGTCAAGGACTATCTTTACAAAATCTAGATGTTCCTTTAATGTTCCATTTGTGGCTATCAACAGATCGTCGGCATAGAATAAGACGTTTTCACTTAAATCAAAGAAAATTAAGTCCAGAAGCATTTTTAAGTACATAGGCGAATTACGGAGTCCTTGTGGCGCTCTATTAAAACACATCTTTTTAGCATGATTTGGTGTCCAAAATGCTGTATAGTTTTGCGCTCTTTCAGTAAGGGGGATATGAAAGAATGCATCTGCAAAATCTAGTGATGACAAGTGTGTTTTATTGACTAGATGAGCTAGGATCTCAGCCTTAGTTATGATGGCTACAGGCATTCGTCTAGTGTTGTAATTTAGAAGTCTTCCATCGAACAATAAACGTACTGCATTGTTGTCTTTCTTGGGTATTACTAATATGTTGGAACAATATGGCGTTGCTGCATGACATTCTCTAATAATGTCATGTTTTTCCATTTGTTCTAATATTTCGTTAGCTTTTTCAGTAAGATGCATTGCAATGGGTACATATTTTTGTATCTTTTCATCATTGTCGTTGATTAGTTCTATGTCCATTGTAATAAGGTGGGTTTTACCAATATCATATTTATGCATCGAAAAAGCGGATTTGGTTGATAAAAGAATATTAATTAAATAATCTTTTAGTTCATTAGGGAAATGATCCATTTCAAACATCTTGATAAAATCCTCATTAGTAACATTATTAGGAATATCAATTTTATCAGCTTCAGTGATGTTTGATCTATCTTCTATATATGCTGTAACTGAGGGTTGATAAAATCCTTTTTCGTTAAATAATTCTGTAGCTCGGTCTATTTCTTCTGTATCCATGTATTCGTCATGGGGTGTGGTGTGTTTCAATAACGTTTTTCGAATTTTTATAAGGGGATAATTAGGCGGAATCTTTAATGGTTTATTATTATTGTTCTCTATGGTCGTTATAACTGTACTGTTTTCATATGCTATTCGCGCTATTTTTAAGTGCGGAATTTGTGATTTTATAGCTACAGGAGTTTCTATTGATTTAAATCCATTGAGTTGTGTGACTATTTGTAATTTCTTATTTGGTAAGATGGATAGATTCTTGGCTGAGGTTAAATGAAGTTCTGGATAGGTGATCATTATCATTTTCATTTCATATTCAGTACTGCCATCAGTGAAGTAGATTAATGGTGCTTGGATTTTTGACACACTTTGGCTGCCCAAAATGTCTGACCCCAAAATAAAATCATCACTTAGTTTTTCAACAATCATTATTTTCTGTGAATCTAATGTAAAGGGTGTGTCTGTAAAACTAATAATGACATCAATAAATCCCATGATGGCGTGATTAGTGCCATCACAGGTTTGAATCTTTGCTGTGCTATTGAATATAGGAATATCGTTGGATTGATTTAATCTTTGAAAGACATTTTTGGACATTGCTGATTTTGCGCATCCTGTGTCAATTAATGCTTTTACTGGTAAACTATTGGTTGTGGTGTTTATAATTATATTAAGGTAGTATAGTCGAGGTTCAAAACTATGTCCCATAGCCAGTCTACTCATTCTGATGATACGCGAATGATTAACGAGTCCCGCCGTATTGTTTGTTTCGCAAAGCTTCGGTCCAGCGGATACCGAAGCTAATACATGTTTGGGGACACATGTACTGCTCGTATAGTGGAACAAGACGTACCTTGTTCGTGAGCATCTGGGCAGATACCACATTTGTAGAATTTTAGTTCCACATTATGTTTCTTGCCTTTAAACGAGTATGACTTTTTAGGGTATTTATTTTTGTTGTATGATGTGTTATTGTTATATCGCTTTTTATAATGCGTCCGATCATATTGATCGAGCTTAGTTTTGTTATAGCGGCTGTATAATTGGGGATCATATTTATTTTGACCTCTATACTGATAGTTATTAGTGGTTTTGTATGCTGAGGTTGCTGGTGCTGGCGTGAACTGAGACTGCCTAGGCGGAGGTCTTTGGTACTGAGCTGTACGGTATGGATTTTGTATAGGAGTATTATTTTGTTCTATTGGACGTTTGATTCCTTTATTCTGGGACACATCAGATTGTGACGTATCCATTCTGGTATCTAGACGTCTTTTTGGTACGATTGGCTTACGCGTTCCTAGTTTATTTTTGCTAGCCAATGGTATGGAATCATTAAGTCTAGGTCTTTTAGGTGCGAGTACTTTAATACTCGCTTTTAATGAGGCTAATTCGTCTTTTAACTCTTTCATATCAGATTTGTGCATATCTGGTTGATTGTTTAGTCTCATTGTTTGTACATCATAGGTCAGTTTGATTTCGTTTTTGGGAATCAGGTCGTTTGCTGATTCGAAGAATTCTATGATGTTTGTCATGGCGTCAATGGTGAGACACTGACCCATTTGTGCACATTTAATTTCTTCTGCCCTGAGGTGTACAAACGTTTTTCTATCTATAACCTGCTTTATGATTTGACTTAACAACGTGTAACGTCGATCCTCCCATGCTGCTGGGGATACCGTGTCTTTTAATTTGAATACTAGCAAACTAGCTCTTCTAACCATAGTTCGCATGTGCTCATTAGGTTTACGCTTAAACTGATTGAGTTCCACAAATTCATCAAAGATGGTATGTTGTGGAATGAACAGGTCTTGTAAGGCGTCTAATATTGAATCAAGATTACCCCCATATTCTTTATTCAATTTATCAAGTGACATGCCTGCTGAACCTTTTAGAATTATTCTGAGACATGTAATATATTCATGTTCATATAAAAGGTTATTTCTAGTGTGATCAAGGATGCGATCCCAGATACATCTGAAGTCAGCTTCTGGTTGATTATCAGGGTCATATACACCAATGGTATTGATTATAGTTGTAGGTTTTAAACACTGAAGTGTTGGTGGATCTCGAGGCGTGCTAATTGATATAATATTAGTTGGCCTCTCAAGTGAAACAAACAACTGTGCCATTGGTGGTCTGACCTTAGCTTCTGTTATTTTTCCAGCTATCTGTCTCTCACTATCGGTGGTTATATCCAGGGGATTCTGAACAGAGATTAGTTTTATCATCTGAACAATATCATTAATTTGTGATTGCATATCCCCTAATTGCTGTCTTTCTGTTTGAGCTGCTCTGGGATGCATTGTGAGATTATTAAATCTTCTATGTAGTTGTTCATTCTCTTGTTCTAGTTTTTGAATTTTCATTAATGCTTCCTCCATTTTTATATCTTTTCTAGGATCTTCGTTAGGGTCTGTCATTTTGGAATCGTCGGAATTAATAGATTCCGATGATACAGATGCTATCTTTTGTCTAGAAGTATCACCCTCTAATTTAAGTCCTTCTATTGGTATTTTATCTACCTCTGTTGAACTATTTAAAGGGGATGACGAGGGTAGCGGAAAATCAAATCTAGAGTCGGTTATTGACGATGCGGATAACGGCGGTGAGGATTTGAACGCGCCGTCAAGTGAATGAGTCGCACGGTAGGTTTTTAGGGCGTCGACGTAAGTCGGCGTATACACCAATTGAGCTGGTGAATCAGTAACAAAGAGGAGCGCGTCTGGCGCTGTTGTTTGTGATAAATAGTAATCTTTATCACTATCTGCTATGAATGATGCTGGTATATAGTTAATGGGTGGTTGATTGAGCTTATCTTGTCGTCTATTGTATAGCCAAGTTTGGTATTCTGTTTCATTCAAGAATATTTGATTTTTATATTCTAATGTTAATGTCTTATTAACACGCTTTGAATTAATATGCCACTGTATTTCTTTTTTGAGACGAAATGATAAAGTCAGAAGCCTTTCGTGAGATAGTAATGCTATGTCCTCAGGTAATGCAGTTACCTGGGGTCTATCTTCTATTTCACGTAACTTATTAAAATCTTGTAAGATAGTAGCGTATATTGGATGATCATTCGGTAAAGGACCAGAGGCCATAACAGGTTAGAGAACACGAGATGCAAAAAATAACATTCCAAAATCAAATTTGCAAATTTGTATAAAAATGTGTTTCTTACCTTTATGGGGAATGCTGAGTTGTCATCATCAGTGCACTTGTGTTTGGATCAGTTTGTCTGTTTTGCTGCACTTCACAAGATCAATGTTTTTGCACTTTTTCAGAGTCGAGGGATATTTGTTTTGTTTTCGTTGGTATAGAAGTCCAATGCTTCATATATCTCTCTATGAGTCAATATTAAACATCTTTTAACTTCCTCTGCAGTCATGGTGTGGTAGGTTAGGATGAGGTTTCTAAGTCTTTCTGAACTCATTTCTAGTAATACGTGAGGAAGTCTCACGTTCCTATCTGGAGCACTCATGTTATATTGATGCTAAAGAGAATTGTATATCATTTATCTGTCTTAGGATGTATATTATGACATCCCAAACATCATCTTTCGTATGCATATGGAATTTAACTACTAGATCGGTGACTATGAGCAGCAGAAATTCTATCTTATCTACGGTGGTTTGCATGCGTTGATTATTTGGGGTTATATCCCTTACAATGCTAGACGCCATCGCTTGTACGCTGGAGTTTATTAATCGTGTCTATCAATGAATCTACGATATCTCTAATGATCGTTGGGGTGTCGACTGGACGGTTATTTTCAACGTCCGCCGCCAAATCTTCAAGTCTAAATATGTCACCTCTAATTGAAGAACAATAGACTCTGATGAGGCGCCTTGTGTCTCTACTTTCCATTGTAAATTTATAGGGATTGGTGTGTCAGGGACGGACGGGATGCGAATGCTATAGGTAGGATATACCATGAGTATGAATGAAATCTAAACCTCTATAGTGAAGCTGGCGTAAATAGAATGCTATATGAAAGAGGACTTCGTCGTCTTTACAATTTTCAGAATCTGAACTTCGCACTTTGTCTATCGAAGCTATTGCTTGTCTTAAAGCTGTTTTTAATCTATTTAAACGCTGGTTTGGTTTCACCTTAGATTTAGATTTATTAGCCATTTACATGTCTTGAACTGGGCGTGTGGATGCAAAGGGAGAAGAATGTGGTGGATGTGGGGTATATCGACCGTGCTGCAACCACTCGAATCTATGCAAGCTATGATTATTCTTAAAGTGATTAATCCTATCTAGAAGAATTTTTATAGATGCTGAAAGATACCACAAGGTTTGCGGATCTGCAGTCTCTTCTTGTGGGGCTAATCTTTGCAATCTATCAAGTACGTGAATTAATCCTAATACACTTTCAAGAATAATGTTTAATTCTCTGTCGGTAATACGAAGGGGCTGTTCGGCTGCTGCAAATAGTTGTTGTAATCTGTCTGCCATTATTGGCTAGGTACAGGAACGGTGTACAGAGACTGATGTCTATTAATGAACGTGATCGCTCGTCTTGTCAAATAATTAAGTGATTCAATTATTAACAGTACGGAATCCCTATTAGTTAAGGTCTCGTCTCTGTCACCAAAGTTACTAAGTATGTTACTAACGTGGACAATGTCGCAGCAAATGCCAAAAACAACGGGCTCAATATTACGAGGACCGACAGTTTGGATACTTTTGCTATCCTTTGCTCGCTTGGTAGGGACGGGCATAATCTACGTAATGCAATGTGTGTTTCTTTCTTATGTATGTAAGCTTTAGCGTGCTTGTAATTACGGTCCATAGACTCTACGCAGTCAGGTATATGTACGAGAACTGGTATAGTGTCGTCTGGACAGAGCTGCTCGTCCGCGCTCTTAAAGAGGAATTGCAATTTCTTTGAGCTGGGAGTACGCTCACTTGCGGGAGTAAACGGGGGCGTTGACCGCTCCGTTTTTCCCAAGAGAAAAAAATTTGCAAAAAGGAAATGGAATGAAAAAAAGAAAAAATGTAGGCTAGATTTTCGACATTGAATAAAACCTCTCTGAGGAAAATGTTCAATGAGGAAATATTTCACTAGTCTCCCGTGATGTCTAAGTTAAGCCCCCAAGCAAGTTGTAAGACACAGAAATAAAGCATAGCTTTTATTTTCTTTTATCAGTGTTATTAACTTTTATACAAGAATAATAAAACTACTTACAACGA
>Ga0208485_1000311_pt1 | contig 14794 bp, 15 predicted proteins | sample LakMenEpi27Jul12_FD_150707 | JGI IMG/M metagenome (GOLD analysis project Ga0208485, IMG submission 150707) | Freshwater microbial communities from Lake Mendota, WI - 17JUL2012 deep hole epilimnion (SPAdes) | ecosystem: Environmental > Aquatic > Freshwater > Lentic | place: Lake Mendota, Madison... | reverse complement strand
GTATCATTTGACAGTAATGCTCAAATGACTTTTGATGGATCAGATGACCATATACTAACTTCTGAAAACATAGCGCTAAATGGATCACAGACATTTGAAGTCATAACAACAATTTCTGGAGGACCACAATCCCCAGCAGGTATAATTTCAAACCATGATTATGCTAATACGAGTAATTTTGGACTTAATCATATAAGCGGTAATAGAATAGGAATATCCATAGGATACACGGACAATAGTAGGGAATATGACTCTAAGTATACAACATATACTGCTACAGTAGGAACTCCTTTCCATCTTGTAATGACCTTCGACCAGTCTTCGAATACAGTTAAACTGTACATTAATGGTGTATTAGATTCTACTTTTGTTTTAACTAAAACTGTAAAATTTACAAGCCGACCGGTAGTATTAGGAAGATGGGACTATCAGTATAATTATTACTACTTCAATGGCAAAATACCAGTAGCGAAAGCATACAACCGAGCACTCTCAGCAGCAGACGTTACGCAAAACTTCAACGCAGTCCGTGGACGTTACGGAATTTAATATTTATAGTTATGGCAATAGCAACAGGATTTAGTAAAACAGTTACCGATGGACTGATCTTCGGGTATGATACCGGAGACGGTACCAATAGTTTTAGAGGTCAGCCGACTATTAATAAATTTGCACTCCCGGGCACCGCCGGACCAGGGCCAGCCTCGGACAACAACGTTGCATTTGAAGTAAACGGAACCGGTACCTTTGTGAGACTAGGATCGGGTCAGATGGTAGGGGATTATCTTATTAAACCGGGAGATGTTGTGTACAAGTACACTCTTGGATCGAACGGATGTCATTATCACGGTAACGACCTTGCAATACCAGCCGGAACTTCCGCAACGTTTACAATTGAGTACTACGTAACTCCTGATGCTACAGGCTTTCCGGAAAATTCTACTCTACTTGTTTTTGAAAATGCCCTAGGAGGAAGTGCTTCAGTATCCACAGAAGTAGGTGTTTGGCGCACTCTTACATTTACTTCCGGACCAACAGGAGGCGCCGGTACCCTCAGGATGCTAGTATACCCAGGAGGCTGTGGACCCCGCATGGCCTCTAGCGGTATCCTATACATGAAAAACCCAAGAGTTGAGTATAGAGCATACAGTACCCCGTTTGTAAATGGAGAAAGAACAGCTACTAGAAGTCTACTGGATGTAAAGCAGACTTATAGTCTGGATGTCACAAATGTGTCTTTTGTTTCACCTGGCGATATGTTTTTTGATGCAACTGATGATTTTATTGACACAAACTTTGGAGTGAATGATTCATTGACTCAAGTTACAATGGAGGCTGTTGTATATGATACTAAGAATAACGGCGGATATAGAGCAATCATTCAGAATAACGTAGCTAGTGATGATGCACTTTATATTCAGCCAAGTAATGTGCTAGGGTTCTGGCCGTGTGCTGCCAGCTCGTTAACAGTCCCTGCCAATAGGTGGGCCCATGTGGTGTTTTCCTACAACGGATCCACTATGAGATATGCAGTTAACGGCGTACAGCAGGTAGTCAATTCTTCATGTGCAGATTGCTTAGATTTTGATTTCTTAAAAATCGGAGCCCATAGTGCCGGTGACGGAGAGAGATTCGGCGGCAAAATTGCAGTTGCAAAAGTATATAACCGAGCATTGACAGAGGGAGAGATAAATCAAAATTTTGGACTTTACAGAACTCGCTTTAATTTATACTAGTATTTATAATTAAACTAAAACACAATGAGTACATTTGAAAACAGACGTTGGGTAATCATCCCGACCACCGAAGTAGAAAACATCGACTTCAGCCAGGTAATGGAATCTTCAGCCGGTAGTCTCCGTCACTCGGTAGACGGTTCTAAGACCTTTATCAAGTATGATATCAATATCATACCCCAGGACATCACCCATACCTTTACCGACATTGAGACCGGTGAAGAAAGGACCTCTGTGACTCTGGCCGGAACTTACGGTCGCCCTACATTCCTTGATTATGAGGAAGTAACCGAATACACTCATTCTGAGATCCTAGCAATCCTAGCAACCGAAGAGTGGACTGCCCCTAGAACAGAAGGAGATCCGATCTAGTCAGCTGTTATGGCGTTACATCATAGTCCAAAGATTCCTACAGCCGGGCTGTCTTTACTTCTAGATTCTACCAATCCTAAATCCTACCCGGGATCAGGGAACACATGGTACGATATCTCCGGTAAGGGGAACCACGGTACCTTAACTAATTTTACAGGACCAGGAGCAGGAACAGCTAGCGGATTTGATAGTAACACAAAGTACATGATGTTTGACCGTCACGTAGGAGCAGGAGACGGCGTAGCTAATAATTTTGTTGCAATGCCAAACTCAGATAGTTTGGATGAATGTATTCCTCAAAATGGAATGACTTTCTCAATCTGGATTAAGATTACTTCTTATACCTGTACTGCTTTAACGCGCTGGTCAGGATCTTGGGAGATTTACTACTGTTCTGCCCTTGTCTGGAGAACCGAAGGAACCGGTGGGAGTGATGGCAGCAGCGGGCTTGAAGCTAGTACGTACTTAAATAATTTTCATAACATTATTGCAACACACGACGGAAGTACCAGAAAGTTCTATATCAACGGAGTTGAAATATATTCAAACAGCAATTCTATATCCGGACAAAATACTACTAATGCATTTGGAATTGGAGCCTACAGCGGAGGTAACTACGCAATGATAGGAGCTTTGCCGGTCTACGCCCTATACAACAGAGCTGTATCTCCTACAGAGGCTTCTCAGATTTTCCAAGCACATAGAAACAAATTCGGGATATAATGAGCACACACTACGGAGGAAAAGTATACCGCAATGTAGCCGAGATCACCGGTCCTTCTGGCTTTTACAATGTAAAGACCAGTTTAGGAACCGTTGTGGTGTATGTAAACCAGGAGTATAGCGGGGGAGGATGGGTACTAGTTTTAGCTAATAGGCAAAGTACCGGGGGTATGAATAATCTTTCTTACCATAGTGCAGTAAATAAAAGCACTTACCGCACAAGCTCCACAGTAACCTCGGCTCCAAGGGGAATAGGGCTAGCAGATTTTAACTGCTGGGTAGGGACTAGATACTGGCAAGAATTAACCGGGAGAGTAACAGCCGGCAAAGTAACGGTAGTGCAGTACGTGTCCGGAACCAACGGAACTGTCTTAAACGGAAGCCACACCAAGCGCTACAGGTGGAGATTTAATAACTTCACTGCTACCTATGGATTCTCAGGTGCAGAAGCAGTTTCGGATGAAACTAGCACCGGAGCTCCAGGCTTCTATAGTTATCACGCCGCCAACGGGTTTAACTTGACAACTTTTGATAACGACCAGGATACAGAAGGTGGAAACTGTTCAACATACTACAATAATAACCCGTTTTGGTATGGTAACTGCTGGTCCGGTAATTATTTCGGAGGCGGCAGTGGATACGTCGATGCACCTTACTGGGACAGCTCAGGAGCAGACTACCACCAATACGGAGCAGTATATATCAAATAATTTTTTCAATCATGCCAGCAAACACAGAACTTAAACCAATGAAACTGACTATCGCCAGAGACGGAGATACCTGGAGCAAGATCGTAACCGTGGTTGAGACCGGCTATGAAATCATTAAACAAGAAGGATTACTCCTCCTACCGGAAATGATAAATAAAGATTATTTTGACGGATGGGAGAACCAACTCAGAGGAAATTCTATGTTAAATATCGTTATTGTAGAAAGATTTATTTAAAATATTTATTGAGAAAAAAACATGGGAGCCGCTGCAGGACCGCGAGTTTGGAATGGACAAAGTGCCAAAGCACAGCTTAGGACTAGTAGACATATTGCTATTAGATCTGCTGAAAACGGCCCGGTAGTTGTTCGAAAGGTCTACGCAGACGTAACATCGGATACAGAAAAAGCTTGGTTCTTAGTAATAATGGGATTTCCCAGAGTTACCGGAGTTTACAATACTAGCGCTATAGGATCGGATGCACCATCCCCCACAGACACGGTAACAACCAAAGTAACTGATTCTTCTATTAGGACAATCCTAAACCTAGGAAATAGAGAAACAAGAACACAGTGGTTTCATACATCAGAAGCCAACGGTTCAGTATTTGCTGACGGCTCTTTAAATAACACTAGTACAATGTATAATCTATTTGAGTACCCTAATAACTGGGGGAGCGACAGTTCAGGAGCAGGCAATAATTTTAAAAGAAGACAAGGACCCGGCACCAGCTACGGTGACTGGATCACAACCGCTAACACGGGATGTTCCGGGGCAGCTGGAGGCTGGTCAAACTATAGGGAAGATTCTTGCGTCATCTCATGGTTCGCAGGATGTGAAGGAGCTCCTGCATACAACCATTGCTGTGCTTGTCCTGTAGATAGAGCACAGCAATTAATAGTCTGGGCTGCTTAATATGAAAAAAATATTGTTGATGACTAAAGTCAGTTTAGATAATCTTTGGACTGATACCCACAGTAAAGCCAATACTCAGGGACGAAATGTAGATACCGTAGAAAAAGCGATAGCAATCATAGATATTGTTTATAAAGATTCATTAGCAATACACGATTACACTATTAGTGAAACCGAAATCTGGGCAATCTGTGAAAACGATGTTAGCCCTTGTACTAACTGTCAAAACAATTTATAATATGGAATCAAAAGGACTAGGAGACACAGTTGCAAAGATCACAGAAGCAACAGGAATTGCAAAGGCTGTAGAAACAGTAACACATGCCGTCGGCATACAAGACTGCGGCTGCAAGAAGAGGCAAAATCAATTAAATAAGATCTTTCCTTACAGTAGTGGAAAGTAGTATATTTATATATAACTAACAGGTTAATTTAAATTTCGTTATATGGAAAATACAAAACTTTCGCAAGAGGAGCTACAATCAATTCAGCAACTCCAGGAAAAAAACAGAGCAATCGTCATTGAATTTGGCGAGGTCGAATTGATCAAACTAAACCTTGAGCGTAGAGTTGAAAACGCTAAGAAATTCTTAGCTGAACTTCGTGAAGAAGAGAGCATCTTTGGTAAGGAACTTTCCGATAAGTACGGCGACGGTACTGTAGACCTTTCTACAGGTGAGTTCGTACCATCTCCTAAGACTGAGGATGCTCCTGCTGGAGAGGTTTCTGCTGCTGAATAAGTAGCTGGTGATCCTGCATTAGAAGTAAAGAGGGTTTCGGCCCTCTTTTTCTATTTATATGAAAATCTTTTTACATTATGGCCATAGGAGATAAAAAATCTTTACTGCAACCTAGCTCCACCCAATCACAGCAGTTTAGGTTACAGTTTACTAATCTGCAGCCGACAAGCTTGACAGCCCAGCAGCCCTCCCCGGTAGCTAATGCTAGACCGGCAGTATCTGTGTTTTTAAATGCCCCTGCTCCTGTCTCCCTACAGGCCCCGCCAACTATTCCACCATCCCTACCGGCTCCGGTACCAGCACCTACTCCCGTAGTTAGCAACCCACCTATTCAGTGGAGTAAGACTGCAATGTACTTTAACGGAGAGAGTATAATGAGTTCTAGCTTAGAACCAATAGACTTTGGATATAACTTTACAGGTTCTAATGAGGGACTCAGTATTATGGTCGCTCTTAAGCCCTTCTCATGGACTCCTGTAACTACCAGCGGACATGCTTATACTATTCTACATATGTACTCAGGAAGTGAAGCAAGTCAATCTATCAATATCAGTCTGATTGACGGAGCTATGCAGGCTGTAGTAAGTAATAACGGCCAGACTGCTACATTTACCCGATCTATTCCTAATCCTGAATCAACTGCAACTTTAGGAAACGGGTACACACTTCTCAGCTTTGATTTCCTTAACAGAAGTATTTGGCCACAGGACTTTACTCTGCTTACTAGAGTAAATGCCGGAAGCAGTAACCTGAACTTACCTTCCCCATGGCCGACACAGATTAGTTCTTCTTTTACAGATATGGACCACCTCTATATAGGAGGAACTCAGTTTGAACCCGGTAAGAACTTTATCGGAAGCATAGCATTTGTGGCTCTTAAAAAAGGACTGTTTGGACAATCTCTCACCGGTACAGTAGTGAACGGATCTATAAAACCAAAAGCTCTAGCAACTAATAATTCATTTATGTCTAGGGTATACACTTTCCAAGACCCGGTTGGAAACTCTTTTGCAGTAGAAACCACAGGAAGTCAGGCTACTAAACAAGTTGCTCTACAACTTTCAGGAAGTTTAATACTAGGCTCAGACGCCATATCTTCTTACTTCGCTCAATAATGGTTTGCACTACTAACGCATATTTATACTAAGATCAATTAACCTTTCCTTAAAATGTCAGAAAGAATTTTATCACCAGGCGTTTTTTCAAGAGAAAACGACCTGTCTTTTGTAACCCCAGCAGCCGGCGAAGTCTCTACAGCACTAGTAGGACCTACTACCAAAGGCCCTCAGGACATACCAACTATAGTACGTTCTTACGGGGAGTACTTGAATATGTTCGGAGGTGCTTTTAAGTCAGGAAGTGACTACTACACCCACTATACTGCACTAGCTGCCGAAAAATATTTTGAGCAGGGCGGTTCTTCACTCCTAGTAACCAGAGTATCCAATCAAAGCTTTAGTCCAGCATCTGCTACGATCACAAGCGGATCAACCTCATGGGTGACTCTCACCACTATGACTGAAGGTGCTATAATGAATAACAGCGGCTCTGCAGGAACGAACAACTCTCTTGCGAGCGGCTCAGCTGATAACATCAGATACGAAGTTACTTCAAAGAATATCCAGCAAGGTACTTTCTCACTTATTATTAGAAGAGGGGATGATAACGAAAAGAACAAAATCGTTCTTGAATCTTATCAAAATCTTTCCTTAGACCCTAAGTCAACTAACTACGTTGCAAGAGTAATCGGGGACCAGTATCGGACTAACCAAGGTGATTCAGTATTAGTGGAAGGTGAATATCCTAACGCCTCTAAGTACGTCTACGTATCAAGCGTCAATACTAAAATGCCTGACTATCTGGATAATAACGGAGTAGTTAATACAGAATACTCAGCTTCTTTTGCAAACTTTGCAATCGGTAGCGGATCTATCAACGGAGCTTTTGCCAGCGGAACCGGTACACTATTTCAAGCCGGCCTTCAAGCACAGTTTGTTAACCTAGCAGCTAACGACAGTCAGGGTATTGCACCTTCCACTGCCTACGATACGGCAATCGCAACTCTTGCTAACAGAGACGAATACAGGTTTAACGTCTTACTGACACCAGGTCTGACTAAGGATCTTCACTCTTCAGTAGTAACCCAGTTTATCGACTTAGTAGAGACTAGAGGAGACGCAATTTACGTTGTTGACCCGGTAGGGTACGGCAGCTCAACTGCCACTGCAACCACCCAAGCCGGAGGAATGAACAGCTCATTTGCTGCCGCTTACTGGCCCTGGGTTAAGGTAGCAAACAACGAGTTAGGTAAAAACGTTTGGGCACCTGCTTCAACGGTCCTAGGAGGCGTATTCGCCTTCAACGACAGAGTAGGAGCAGAATGGTTCGCACCAGCAGGTCTACTAAGAGGGGGAATTCCTTCAGTAGTTATGGCTGAAAGAAAGCTTTCTCAGTCAGACAGAGATACTCTTTACTTAGGCAAAGTTAACCCAATCGCTACCTTCCCAGGTTCAGGAGTAGTTGCTTACGGTCAGAAGACCTTGCAGACTAAGGCTTCGGCTCTAGACCGGGTCAACGTCCGCAGACTTCTTATCAACCTTAAGAACTTTATCGGTGACCAGGCCAACACTTTAGTATTTGAGCAGAACACAATCGCTACCCGCAACAGATTCCTTGCCGCCGTTACCCCATACCTTGAGACTGTAGTACAGAGACAAGGACTTTACGCTTATAGAGTGTTAATGGACGACACCAACAACACTGCCGATGTTATTGACCGCAACCAGCTTGTAGGTCAGATCTTCATCCAACCTGCCAAGACAGCAGAATTCATCGTACTAGACTTTGTAGTCCAGCCTACGGGAGCAACATTTAACGTATAAGCTATTTATAATTAAATAATCAGACCAGCAAAATGCCAGTACTAGATCCAAACGAAATTATGTTTACAGCCTTCGAGCCGAAGGTAGCTAACAGATTTATTATGTACATCGATGGAATTCCATCTTACTTGGTTAAGAGTGTCTCTTCACCTTCCTTCACAGACGGTGTCATCAAGCTTGATCACATCAACACTTACAGAAAGATTAGAGGTAAGAGAGAGTGGCAGAACATGACCCTCAGCCTTTATGACCCCATCACACCTTCAGGTGCACAGGCGGTCATGGAGTGGGCTAGACTTGGATACGAGTCAGTTACTGGCCGGGCCGGGTACTCGGACTTCTATAAGAAGGACGTCACCTTGAATGCTTTGGGACCAGTAGGTGATATAATCGGTGAGTGGATCATCAAAGGTTCATTTGTAGTCTCTTCTAACTTCGGTCAGTACAACTGGTCTACAGAGGATGCCATCAACGTTGAACTGCAGCTTGCAATGGATTATTGCGTACTGAACTTCTAAAGATTTAGTCTTTATAAAAAATACAAGCCCGGTCTAAATGGCCGGGTTTTTTATTTTAATATATTTATATATAAGAAACTAAAGTTATTTAAAATATGGCATTTAATATACCAACCGAAGTCGTTGAACTTCCCTCTAAAGGACTAGTATACCCAGCCGACAGTCCTCTATCAAGCGGTAAAATTGAAATGAAGTATATGACCGCTAAAGAAGAGGACATACTTACCAATCAGAATTACCTTCGTCAAGGTATTGCAATCGACAAGCTTTTGCAATCAATGATCGTTTCTCCTATTAACTACAATGATCTACTGATCGGAGATAGAGATGCTTTAATGCTAGCAGCTAGAATACTTTCCTACGGTAAGGAGTATTCGTTTGCGTATAAGGGTAAAGAACATAAGGTAGACCTTACCTCTTACCAATCTAAGGTAATTAACGAAAAAGAGTATTCCGCCGGAGTTAACGAGTTTACTTTTACACTACCGGATACCGGGAACGTGATTACCTTCAAGCTGCTTAGCCACGGAGATGAAGGTAAGATAGACACAGAGATAAAAGGTCTACAGAAAGTTAACCAAGAGTCTTCTACCCAAGTTACCACACGTCTAAAATACACTATCACATCTATCAACGGATCCAGAGAAGTGAAAGACATCAGAGACTTTATTGATAATGCATTTTTGGCTAAAGAAGCTAGAGCGTTTAGAGAGTATTACAGTTCACTGCTACCTGGAATCGATTATACAACCAGGCTAGTAATCAATGGCGTAGAGGAGGACGTCGATCTTCCGATCGGTCTTAGCTTTTTTTGGCCTGACGCCTGAGTATAGGACTTTCCTATTTACACAACTTCATGAAATAGTATTTCATGGCAAAGGCGGGTACAACTGGGAGACAGTTTACAACATGCCGATATGGCTTAGAAAACTTACTTTTAGAATGATTGAAAAGCACTATCAAGATGAAAACGAGAACATTGAAAAATCTCAAAATATCCAAAAAGCTACAGCTCAAAACACTAAGCCTTTAGGTCCCGCTATTAGTTCCCCTACCTACAGTACTAAAGTTGCTAGAAAGTAGGAGGTTTCTATTTATATGTATATAGACTTGCATGGCTGACGAACAAAATAAACAAGCTCAGGAACTTACTGATATCTTCGGACTTCAAAATAAGAGGTTAGAGGAACAAGCTGAGTTACAAAAGCAGTTAACTGAAAATACAGCTCTTTACAGAAGCTTTGGAAGTAAAATTCTTTCAAATCAAGTTAAAGCACTTGATCTACAAGCACAGGCAGACGTATTTGAAAAAGAAGGCAACAAGAGTCAAGCTAAGAAATTAGCTCTACAGGCAAAAGCGCTTGAAGCGTCAGCTGAATTACTTAGTGAAAAGCAGGCTGAGTTAAAAATCGATAACGAACAACTTGCAGCCCAAGTACAAAAGGAAAAAAATAACAAAAAAGCTCTAACTTCTTTAAAAGAAACCCTTGGATTAACAGGTCTTTTAAGCAAGCTGACTGCCACTCTGTCGGTAGCAGGGCTAGGAAAAAGTCTACTGGGTGTAAATAATGATGTATTTACTCTTTCTAAGACTCTAGGCCAAGGAGTAGCTGCATCCAGAGACTTAAGAGAACAATTTGAAGAATACTCGCTAGGTAATACCAGAATTGACGCAGAGAGATTAACCCAGGCTACTGTTGATCTTGGTCAAGCTCTAGGAACTAACGTCCTGTTTAGCAATGAGTTTGCTGAAGATTTTGTTAAAGCTACTGAGTTTATAGGGCTTACCAAAGAAGCAGCAGGAGGCCTAGCTAGGATAGCAGTAGGTTTAGGTCAGTCAGCTGAAGGCTATCGAGAGAGTATAGCTAATGCTTTGATACCTACTCTTAAGGCAAACAGCATAAATCTTAGTCTAAAAGATGTATATGAAGAGATAGGCAAGCTTTCAGCCAGTACAGTAGTTACTTTAGGTAGATCACCCGAGAAACTAACCCAAGCAGTAGTCCAGGCAAAAAGATTTGGTTTAGAGCTCAACAATCTAAACGGAATCGCTAGTAGTCTGCTTGATTTTGAAACCTCAATCGGTGCCGAACTTGAAGCAGAACTACTAACGGGCAAGCAGCTTAACTTAGAAAAAGCTAGAGCAGCAGCACTTACCGGAGATCAGAACACTTTGATGCGGGAGATTGCAAACGCAGCTGGAAGCTTGAATGAATTTGAGAACATGAACGTTCTTGCTCGTCAATCTCTCGCCCAGTCACTAGGTCTTAACGTCGACCAGATGTCAGAAATGCTTTTAAAGCAGGAGGCAATCAACCAACTTGGCGCTGAAGGAGAAAAAGCAACCTCTAACCAACTAAGAGCTGCTCAGGAATTAATGAAGACTGACGGTGATAGAGTCAAGACTTTAGGGGCGGCGTTAGAAGAAATACAAGCACAGGAAAACGCTACTAAAAACTTTGAACAAGCTGTTAGAAAGCTACAAACCATCTTTACTGACATCTTTAGTAAGATGGAACCTATTATTGATGGGATAGCAGGAATGGTTAAGGGTTTTGCTGAATCACCTTTCGCTGGAGTGAGTGTTATGGCAATAGCTAGTGTAGCAGGTCTTTTAGGAGCTCTAAAAGCTTTTACAGGCTTGAGAGGAGCTGCACGGATGTTCCCTATGTTTACTCAAGAAGTAGGAATCCCTGGCGCTGCAGGCGGAGTAGGCGACGGCGGAGCCACCGGTGTTAAAGGACTTAGCCGCACTGCTAAAATTGGACTAAGAGCAGGCGCAGCGGGTCTAGTAGGCGGTATGGCTCTTAATGCAGCCGCCGATAGCCAGGATCCGGAAAGCGGAGCTGCGATGGGATTAGGAGTAGCAGGTAGCGCACTTCAATACGGAGGTACTGGTGCTATGATAGGCTCAGTAATCCCAGGTATCGGAACAGCTGTAGGAGCTGGAGTAGGAGTGGTTATTGGAGGATTCATGGGCTATCTGGACAGGAAAGAAGAAAGAGAAAAAGCAGAGAGCGAAAAGAAGAAAGAGGTTGATAGCCAGCGTGCAGAAAAACAAGAAGGTTTCCTTACAAGGTTAGCCGAGAGGGAGGTAAAACTGATGCTTGATGGCAACAGGTTAGGTCAAGGGTTGGCAGTAACTAACTACAGAGTAAACTAAGATGCCACTATTAGACCTTAAAACTGAATTAAAGTCCCTTACCTACCAGGGCAATGGCCCGGCTGTACAGAAGGATATAAATAATCCTGGTGTTAAAGCTAGCAACCTACTACAAGGTCAGATCGATGACGTTACTAGGGTAACTAGTTTTCTACTCAGTACCAAAGGAGCTCTCTTTACTGCCAAGCAAGCACTACTACAGTCCAGTCAGCCTATCGGGAGCCGGTTACTCAACACAGCAACCGCACTAGGAAATATCATAGGTCAGGTTGCAGTCAACGGCACCGGTACTCACTTTGTACCTCCTGCCTCAAGCCGGAAGTACACCAACGTAAATGAAGCAGCTTCACAAGCCAAGTACAGCGGTAAGATCACTATACAGAATGTAAGATCAGCTACCGGCAGAAGAGAAGCTAGTCAGGATCTTATATACAGTACCGGTACCGGTAACGTAGCAGGAACTATTGGCGGCCCGCAGAACAAAACTGAAGCTATTGAAGGAGTACCTAATCAAACTTCCTTAAAAACTGATCCTGCAGTTTACGACACCATGCCGGTGGTGTTTCAGATATATAATGACCCTGCATCTCTAATTATATTTAGAGGTTTTATTGCAGGGTTATCCGATAGCTTTGCAGGAGCCTGGTCTCCGGTCGATTACGTAGGTAGGGGTGAAAGTCTGTATACATACTCAAAATTTAGTAGGACTCTATCTTTTACATTAACCGTCCCTATGTTACAGCTATCGGATCAGTATCCCATATACGAGAAAGTAAATTCCCTAGTCTCCTACACTGCCCCGAGATACAATGACTTCTCAGGACTAGCAGAAGGAACGTTCTTAAAAATTAGAGTAGGAGATTACATACAAGCATGCGGGTTTTTGAACTCCGCTAACGTATCCCTTAGTGACGAAGTTCCATGGTCGGACGGGGTGCACAAAAATACTTTTCTCCCGCAAGTCTTAAACATTCAGTTAAACTTTACAGTTATTCAAAACCTGCTACCGCAAAGATTTACAACCCCAGGCGGCAACCTTCCTTATATTAATTCCAATAGAGACCGTAATTTGCAAGGTGTTGCAATCTCTGAAGATCTACAACCAGGAACTCTAGCGTAATAATATGGAAAGATATAGAGAAATAGAAGTTATAGGAACTGATACGCCCTACAAAGCTACAGTCATATACCCTTACATAGCTGAAGCTGAAACCGACTACTACGTTATTTCAACAACCGGAGATCGGTTTGATCTCCTATCACAGCAGTTCTACAAAAGCACCGACTACTGGTGGGCGATAGCTAGCGCTAATCCAAACGTAAGAAAAGATACTCTTAACATTGAACCTGGATTACAGATAAGAATACCTTACCCTCTGGTGAGAGTATTACAGACATATGAAAATGTAAACGTTACAAGATGAGCTTTGAAGTAGGAAAACCTATCGATTCATTAGCTGCAGCTCAAATACTGCTCCGGCAAGACGTAATCGGGGATCAATACAGGCTAGCTAGACCCGACCTTGCTTACGGGTACTACTTTGAAAAAACTCCTTGGATTAAACTATCATCGGGTGTAAATATAGACAATAGTAAGGCCGGAAAAAGAATAGCAAGAACATTGCTAGGGGATGAAAACCTCACCGGGGATGTCTTAGCCAGGGAAAACGTACTCTTTAACTTGACTGAAATTCAATCGCCCGATCAACTGAGTCAAATTATACAATCAAAAGGATTACCCGACCTCCCGGGGTATGAAGATTCTACAACTCAAGGAATCAGGCCCTTACCGGGCATTCTTTCTATGAATCTAAGGACTCATAACACGTTCGGTTCAGTAAGGACGGCGACAGTAAACTTTGTTTGCTGGACAGTCCAACAGCTTGAAGTATTGGAGGTACTATATATGAGACCAGGGTATACCGCGTTACTAGAATGGGGCCACTCCCGGTACCTGTACGAAGAAGATGGGTCAGCAAAAACCGATTCAGTCGGCGCTTATGGGATTGATTTTTTTGGCACTAAGAAAAAAAGAAGTGATATAACCAAACAGTTATTAGACCAGAGACTAAAGTACCGTTACAACTACGATGGTATGTACGGACTTATAAAAAACTTCTCATGGTCTTTAAGACCTGACGGAGGTTATGACTGCAGGATGGATGTTGTTTCGACCGGAGAGCTTATTGAATCACTAAAGATTAATATAGGTATAACCGATGGAGTAAAGGGAATAAAAGCTAAGCAAAACCAGCCCCCAGTTGTTGCAGGACCTAGTAAGACTGTTACTTTAGAGCAAGCCGCAGCAAACGGAGAAAGCTTTGATAAGTTCGCCAATGCTGATAAAGACGCTAGAGCAGCTTCAGCAGCTAAGGCCTACGGACAAACAACAGCAGTTCAGGACAACACTAACCCAGCATTAATTGCCCCAAGTGTAACACCGGACGAACCTTTAGTCGATGTAGCCACTCCGGATTCAACCGACTCAAATAGAAGCCTTCTACACTATATTCTTTTATCTAAAATAGAACAGTATATCTACAATACTTTAAGTTACTTTAAAACAACAGGGTATAGAGAAGGTCAATTTCAAGATGAACTACTAAAGGCAATATTCACCGATAACCTAACAAACGTTGACGATCTCGACAATAACTACAGAGGTTACATCTACGCTATTTTCGACGGAGCCGCGGAACCTGAAGAAGGTAGCTCTGAACCCGAACTTACTGCATTTTACTATTTAAAATTAGGACTTCTTGTTGAAATTATAAACAGGACTATTCTCACTTCTACAACCTTAGAGGAACCTTTTTTTGTTTTAGAAACTGAAAGAACCAGGTTTAAGTATAAAACTTTTGATAATCATGTTTCTATCGATCCTCAAATCTGCTTACTCCCTGATACACTTGACACTTATGTAGATACGGTAGGTACCAAGAAAACTCTCCGGGAAATTGACCCACTCCTACCGACCGCAGTTACAGGTACTGATACTATCCCCCCTACTGTCGATGATGTAAATATTCTAGATAT
>Ga0208485_1000307_pt1 | contig 14933 bp, 13 predicted proteins | sample LakMenEpi27Jul12_FD_150707 | JGI IMG/M metagenome (GOLD analysis project Ga0208485, IMG submission 150707) | Freshwater microbial communities from Lake Mendota, WI - 17JUL2012 deep hole epilimnion (SPAdes) | ecosystem: Environmental > Aquatic > Freshwater > Lentic | place: Lake Mendota, Madison... | reverse complement strand
TTTTGTTGTTCAAAAGATAACAAAGCTTATATCAGACCCCTTCTTCGACACATCCACAACACAATTACTATTTTCAATATGGTGAAAAACTAAACAGAAAAAAGCAAAAGTGTCTGATAGTCGTAAATGATAGGTGATTACTTAGTTACGGGATGTCCGTAGCACACAAAGACCGCAAGTTAATGTGTATTCTTACCAAAAACCTCTAATCCCGCAAGGATTAATCAGTTCGCAAGATTGAAGAGAGTGTAGTAATAAGAGAGTAGTTTGCGACTCAAGGAGTGATTGGTCTAACCAATTATCACTGAGGATTACCAACCAAAAGTTGGTGGAAAAGAAGGGAAACAATAATCCTTCCGAAGATTCTCAATAAGACGAGTATTCTCATCGTATTAAGCCAAGAAGGTGATACATTAATTTGTGTCACCTTTTTTTGTTTATATCAATTTTTATATTATCTTTGTCCTATGAAAAAATCAATTAACATAGTCAATAAGAAAGCCAAGTTTGAGTATTCATTCCTACAGACACTAATTGTGGGAATCAAACTAGTTGGTTCAGAGGTAAAGTCCATTCGTCAGGGGAAGGTATCCATCTCTGAAGGGTATTGTTATTTTAATGACGGGGAGTTATTTATAAAGGGGATGAACATCTCCGATTATGGGTTTGGGTCGTTCCACGAGACCGTAAAGGATAGAAAACTATTAGCCAAACGAAAAGAACTTATTAAGTTGGAGAATGAGTTAATCAATGGTACCACAATCGTTCCTTATCGCGTCTTCATAAACGACACCGGATTGATTAAGATGGAAATTGCTCTTGCCAAAGGGAAGAAGATACACGATAAACGAGATACCATCAAATCTCGGGACATAGAGAGAGATATGAAAAGGGACTTGAAATAGTCCCTTTTTTTATTATACTTAATCATCAGTTCAATAATAAACAAATAAAAAAAAGAAATTATGGTAGATTTAACATCGTTCATTATGGGTATAGGTTTGGTTCTCGGGGTACTGGGAGTTGTGGTTATGGTTATAATGTGCAATCAGATTAACAGATTAAAAAATAAATGCAAACAATTAGAACAAGTTCAAGGACATATCTTCAATGATATTAATAGTGGTGGTGATTCTCTCAATCGTCGTATTGATGGTGAGATTGATAGGGTTGATAGATTATATACTGAAGCAAATACATACACCAACAAAAGAATGGATGACGTTGATAAAATGTTTGGAGACGTATATAGAAATTTTGATTCAAGATTAGATAAATTAACAAATAAATTTACATCTCCGGTTGGGGATAAACAAGTATTAAAAGATTAAAAAATAAACATTTGAACTGATAACAAAAAAACCCATCGTATGATGGGTTTTTCTTTTGGTGGAAGTGCGGGGACTCGAACCCCGGTGTTACTTGTATTACCTATTAAGGACTACACGTTTATTCAGTTAATTCTCAACTGACAAATATTTGGTTCCTATTTTGACATCGTCACCAATAACTGTGTCGGGTTCACTTGTGTTGGAGTAGACCCCTGAACGAGACTCCTAATACATCTTCTGGTGGTATTACACCTTAAGACAGTTCTGTTGCTAGGTACATCTGTCTGTCGACCCCAATGTGTGTTTGCTTACGCTACGTTCACAAGCTCATCTTGACGTACAAGACCTAATAGAGCCATTTTGTTTAAAACGTTTCCGTCTAAATTGTTGTACCCATAGATTTAAGTGATAGAGAACATCTCACTACGTGCCCCGAATAACTATTACGAATAGTCAATTCCGTGTCACTCCCATATTTTAACTCTACAAAGATAATACATTTTTAGATAATTCCAAATAAAAATATATTTATTATTAAAATAAATATCTATGCCCGATAAAAACGACTCTCACGGGGAATTTAAAACAATATTTGACAATGACGATTGGTTAATTGTTGAACCAATGGATTACGATTCTTTTATATATTACGCTCCTCCTTCGATAAAATCTAAATGGGATGAATTTCGGGATGGAAATACTTACTTTATTATTGATAAAGATAAAGAACCTATCCAAATATATGTTATTCATAAAGGTCCCGATAATGAAATACTTTATTTGGGTAGTGAGGCTATGAGATATAGACTTATTGATAGGAAAGAATTATTTTATGAGTTACCTGATGAAGTTAAATCGGAACTTGAACCCATAATTGGTTATAGTCCAATTTATGAATTATTGGTTAAGGTTAAGAATGGTGAACCGGTGTCATCTAATGAAATGGAAGGTGCTGACGATTTAGTTTATAAATTTAATTACAATGAAAAAAATCCAGGTAAAAGTACAATCAAATTACGTTTTGATGAAATTTCGGATTATGTTAAATTATTTCAGGTTGAAGAAGAAGATGTTTATTATGTGGATAGATTATTTTCATATTACGGCGACACATATGATTATGTTGATTATAATATAGCCGCCGATGATTGGCATGGGGGGTATTTTTTCGGGTGGTTTTCAGATGAAAATAAGGGTAAATTAAAACAAATTTTAAAATATATTTCACCTGATTTAATTTTGTTAGATGATGATGATAAGAAAGAAGTGGCGGCTCAAAAATTGATGGAAATGTTTGAGGGTAAAATTGAAAATATCTTAGAAGAGTATGTAGACCTTGAAAATGGGTGTCGTCACGATGATGCTAAAAAACAAATTAAGGATGAAATTTGTGAAATTTTTCAAAATTATGGGTTAATAAATATAGATTGTTTTAGAACTTATTATACCACTGTCGGTCTTTTATTATCAATGTTTAAGATTAGTCAAGACCCCACTAAAGACATTAAGGGTGTTTTAACAGATATCGGACACACATTTAACACTGGTGGATGGGATGAATATAGATATGAAATACAATGTGATGATTTTGATGAAGAACGACTTAATATTGTTATAGGGGAAGAATTAGATGAAATACTTGAGGAATTAGAAGAATCCGATAAGTATGTTGATATTTTAGAATATTCAAATATCTACGATAGAGTTGTCTCTAAATACCCGACTAACACTAGAAGTAAGACTTCGTATGGTAGAGAATTTTTTATTAGAGAAATTGACCCCGAAACAAATAGAATACACATGGATGTTTTCACTAAAACTGGTGTTGCTCGTAGAAGTTATACCGAAGAAGAATTTAATAACTTTTTAGTTTCACCCGAATTATTTGAGGGTTTTGTTAGAATAAATTAAAATAATGTTTTTATGTTAATTATTTTCCCTATATTTGTGCTATGGAAAGAAATTATCAATTATTAAAAGATGTATTGTCGGTTCCGACAAAAACATATCAAGAAGACCTTATGGTAGAATTTCTAATCAATTGGTTAGAGGAAAATGGGATTCCCTTCAATGTGGATGAACATAATAATATCTACGCAACAAAACAAACAGACGAATTTATAGATTATTTTCCCTGTGTTATTGCTCATACAGATACGGTTCATAACATAGACACGATTAATGTTCGTGAGATATTTTCCGTAAATGAGCAGAATGAATTAAAACCATCATTAAAGGCGTTTAACGATTTTGGAAATCCAACCGGAATTGGTGGTGATGATAAATGTGGTGTTTATGCTTGTTTGGAATTATTAAAAGAATTACCAAATCTAAAGGCGGCATTCTTCGTATCAGAAGAAACCGGATGTCACGGGTCCAAAAAAGCAAGTCCTGACTTCTTTATGAATGTTGGTTATGGGATTCAGTTTGATGCTCCAGGAAATGTTATGGTTAGTGAATTTTGTATGGGAACTCAACTATTTGATAGAGATGGGGAGTTCTTTAAAATTTGTGATGTTGCTTTAAACGAGGGGTTTCAGGGTAGACACGATTACCAATCACATCCTTATACCGATGTTTATGCTTTAAAAAACATTTTTGACTTCTCCTGTATCAATTTTGCGATAGGTTATTACGACTATCACACTAAAAATGAATATGTGGTTGTTGAGGATGTTTATAGTGGAATAGAGACCGGTAAAAAGATGATTCAGGATTTGGGGTATAAAAAATATCTTTATAAAACAGATTCAAAATATTTTTATAAGTTTTAAATAAAAAACCCCTCCGAAAGGTGGGGTTATTTTTTTGGTATTTAAAGGGGGGATTATACATCCCCCTTTTTCTTTCTTGTCTTTTTCACAACTTTGACAACCTCTTGAAATTTAATTTCTTTATCCACAGAGATAATAGTGTATGGGGTGTTCTCAACCACAGTTCCTTTTATAATCTCCTCTGACACAAAATCCTCAAGTTTGTCTTGGATAGCTCGTTTAATTGGTCTTGCTCCGTAGGTTTCATCGAATCCAACATCAGATATTAAATCTAAAACACTACCATCAAAAGTGATGTCGTATTTCATTCCAATTAATCTATTAGTTAAAATGTCCAACTCTAATTTCACAATTTTTTTAACATCTTCTTTCACTAAAGAATTAAAAATTACAATCTCATCTACACGATTTAAAAATTCCGGAGTAAAGAATTTCTTTAATTCCTTTTTCAAAACATCTCTACGATATTCTTCCTCAACATAGGTACTTGACCCAGTTTTAAAACCAACACCTGAACCAAAATCTTGTAATTTTTTTGCTCCAACATTTGAGGTCATAATAATCACACAATTTTTGAAATTGATTTTCTTACCTAAACTATCGGTTAGGTGTCCTTCATCCAATACTTGAAGAAGTGTGGAGAAAATATCTTTATGAGCTTTCTCAACCTCATCAAATAGAATAACAGAATATGGTTTATTTTTAACCTGTTCGGTTAGTTGTCCCCCATCTTCATAACCAACATATCCGCTAGGTGCTCCGATTAATCTTGATATGGTATGTTTTTCTTGGTATTCTGACATATCCACACGAATCATATTATCCTCACTACCGAACATTTGTTTGGCGAGTTGTTTTGCCAGATATGTTTTACCAACACCGGTTGACCCTAAAAAGATAAATGAACCAATTGGTTTGTTTGGGTCTTTAATCCCGATTCTATTTCTTCTAATTGACTTGGCAATTTTTGAAACAGCTTCAGATTGTCCAATAACCTTATCGGATAAATTACCTTCCATTTCGGATAATAATTTAGTCTCATCAGAGTTTAATTTGGTAATTGGAATTTTGGTAATATTGGATACAACCTCATAAACCAAATCAATGGTGATTTCTTTTTTATTTGTAAGAAGGTCTTCTTCAAACTTTTTCTTTTCAGAATCAAGTTTATTTAACACTCTTTTTTCTTTATCACGAAGATTGGCCGCTTCCTCATAATCTTGTCGTTTAACAACGTCCATTTTTTGTTGTTTAATGTCAGATGCTTGGAGTTTCAACTTTTCTATTGAGTCTGGCATCTTAATTTCCACCTGACTTCTTGCTCCAACCTCATCAAGGATATCAAACGCCTTGTCCGGAAATTCTCTATCGGTGATATATCTCTCCGCCAAATCAACACATAGATTTAAAATCTCATTGGAATAGGTAACCTTGTGGTAAGATTCATATTTTTCTTTTGATTGTTCCAAGATAAGTAATGTCTCTTCTTTGGTTGGGGAATCAAGGACAACTTTTTGAAAACGTCTTTCTAACGCTCCATCTTTTTCAAAGTTTTTTCTATATTCATCCAATGTTGTTGCTCCAACACATTGGATTTCCCCACGAGCAAGAGCTGGTTTAAAGATGTTTGATGCATCCATTGACCCTGATGAATTTCCGGCTCCAACGATGGTATGAATCTCATCAATGAATACGATGATGTTTGGTGCGTTTTGTAATTCTTCTATAATTACTTTCATTCTTTCCTCAAATTGACCACGATACTTTGTTCCAGCAACGATTGATGTCATATCTAACGATACAATTCTTTTGTCCATTAGATTTCTTGGACAATCCCCATTATAGATTTTAATTGCGAGACCCTCAACAATGGCGGTTTTACCACAACCAGGTTCTCCAATAATAATTGGGTTATTTTTCTTTCTACGAGAAAGAATTTGGGCAATTCTCGTTATTTCACTTTCTCTACCAATAACAGGGTCTAATTTCCCTTCTTCAGCCAATTTTATTAAATCTCGACTAAAATTGTCTAACACTGGTGTTGCTGATTCGGAAACACTTGTGTTCTTACCTCTTCCTTCGTTACCATCCATAGATTCTATCATAATTAATTTGTTTTATTTAAGTATAAGGGTTAATTTCATTATTTCAAATGATTGGACAAAAGTAATACATATTTTTGAATTACCAAAACATTTTTTTAATATATTTATAAAAATGGATTATAAACATGCTTGGATGAAATATATTAATACTTTAGGTATTGATAATGAACTAACAGAGACTTATAGAAACATTAGATTGGCTTTCCAACGAGAGGGTTGGTCGGATGAGGATATTAAAAGTCCCCCATATTATCCGGATGATATATTGAGAAATTTTCAAAAATTCTCAACATTAAAGGATAATGTTTATTCAGAATTAAGAAGTTTTTTTGGTGATGTTGATAATAATGAGTTTAACGATTATCTTATGGATAAATTACAAATAATTGATTTAGAAACACCTTTAAAAAATGGCAATAAAAAAAGAAACAATAGACGGGACTAAAATTATTAACGAAATTGAGTCAACAAATATCGTAAAAACTGAATACGATACAGAAACTAAAAAATTAATCGCTGAATTTAAAAATGGTATGAAATACGAGTATGAGGCAGTTCCTCATAATGTATATACAAAATTCAGAATGGCAGAATCACAGGGTAAGTTTTTTACCACAGATATTTCAAAGGTATTCAAATACAAAAAATTGTAACAATTATAAATATTTAAGTATTTATAGTTAATGAGCAATTTAAAAAGTATATTATCCAGTTTTAGATTACAAGATGAACTAAATCCTAAATTTTGGAACTCACAAGAAGATAAAGTAGAAACGATGGTACCCAAAGTAAGGGAACGTCTTTTAGAAATTGCTTATGAGTTCATTGATTTTTTGGGTGTTGATGTAATTGTCTCCGATGTGGTAATGACAGGTTCATTGGCAAATTTTAATTGGTCAAAATATTCTGATGTGGATTTACATATAATTGTGGATTTTAAACAATTTTCGGAAAAAGAATTACCATTATACGAAGAATTATTTAGATTAAAAAAAACTTTATATAACGATAAACATAATATCACCATATATGGATATGATGTTGAATTGTATGTTCAGGATGATGTGGAAAAACATTTTAGTAGTGGCGAATATTCAGCTTTATTTGATGAATGGATTAGCGAACCAAAAAAAGAAAATGTGGAAATTGATACCCAATCAGTTAAAATAAAATCAGAAGAATGGATGAAAACCATAGATGATGTTATTGAAAACGCTAAAGATGAGTCATTGGACGACGCAAAAAAATTGATAGATAGATATAAAGATAAGTTAAAAAAGTATAGAACTTCAGGATTAGAAAAAGGTGGGGAACTATCAAATGAAAATTTAGTTTTCAAGGTATTAAGAAGAAATGGATACCTATCAAAGTTGTTTGATTTTCAAAATGAGTACATCGATAAGTCATTATCCTTAAATGAAATACAATAAAAAGAATTAAAATCTTAACATTTTTAATTCTGAATATATTTATATATAAATTAATTTAAAAAACAAAAATAAAAAAATGGGAAAATTAAAACCAGTTGGTAGTGAAAAATTAGAGGGTATGGAAAAAATCGCTCGTATAATGGAAATTGCCAGATATAAAGAAAATACTCCAAATTCAATTAATGAGAATAAATCAGTTGAATATAATAAAGTATTGGCTGACGGAAACAATTATCAAATTGTTAAAGAAAGAAATGGTTATGTAATTAAAAAAACAATATCCGAATCTACCGGTGAAGGTGATTATTTAGACCCTATGAAAAATAGAAAATACTATTCATCATATTCACAAGCCTTTAAAAGACTTAACTTAATTGCGAAAGAAATTAATGTTAACGAAGGTCAAGAAAATAATGTTAATTTATTTTTTGAAAGCGATAATGACGCTACGAAATATATTTTAAAAATAGATGCTACAGAACAAGTAGCTCCTGCAGCCGCTCCGGCTCCCGCACCAGCACCCGCTCCTGCTCCCGCTCCGGCACCAGCTCCTGAAGAAGAATTAGATTTACCTGAACCGGAAGAAGATATGGATTTAGGTGATGACCAAGAAATGGACGATGAGGTTGTTAACCTTAAAGTTATTCAAAAATTGACAGGGAAATTGGCTCAAAAATTAAGAATTCTTGAAGATAGTGAGGAAGAAAATCTTTCATCAAAAGATGTGAAATATGTAATCAACTCTATTTTATCGGCTTTAGATTTAGAATCTTTAGAAGAAGAAGATAAAGAAGATATTATGAATAAATTAGAAGGTATTGAAGATGAAAATCCTTTTGATGGTGGAAATGATGAAGGTCAAGACGAAATGGGTTCTGAAGAAATGGGTGACGACGAATTACAACCTGAAGTACCAAGTGGTGAAATGGGTGAAGGATTTGGTTATGATGATGTTGATGATGAAAATCCGGACGATATCTACGATGAATTACCAAACCACCCAAAGCGTAGAAATAGACATCATTCTATGAGTGATGACCATTCTAATCGTATGGAAGAAATGATAGAAGGATTGTTTAGTGAATCAAAAGTTGATAGTATTTTAGAAAAATATTTTGAAATCAATGAGAAAGAAAAACAAATTTTAGAATCTAAAATACAACAATCAACTTCATTAAAGGAAGTTAGAAAAGAAAAAATTAATAATATTAAAAAACTTTCGGAAAGTATTTCTCAAGAAGTTGCGTCAACTAAAGTGATTAACAAATATCCTGAAGCAAAATTAATTGGTAAAACTAACAAAAATAATTTAGTGTTTGAAATGAACAATAAACAATTAAGAGTAAACACCAAAGGTCAAATATTGTAATGAATTATTTAATATATGTTAATGAATTAGGACCAAATTATAAGGGTGATAACATATATGAATTTATTTTTTCGGATAGTTCAGAAAATATTTGGGGGGAAAATTGGGATTCAAAACCATCTAACGGTTACCCATTACCACCTGATTTAGAGCATATAAAAAAAGTAGGAGTTTTGAAGAATGACGTTATAACAATGTCAGTAATTCAAAACTCTGACTATTTCTCAATGATTGATACTATTGATGGTATTATATCATTGTCTTGGGAAAATGAAAACGATGATGTTGATTTTAACCACCAAAAAAGGTTGGTTTTTAAATTTGGAGAAACCGAAGAATCGGTTAAAAATAAATTATATGAACGAGATATCGTTTTAGAATTTGAAAAAACAATTATATATGAACACTAATCAAAAAAAATTAAAGTTAATTGGTCACGGATTAAAACCATCCACTTTAGAAAATTTAAGTGAATCTCAAGTTAATTTATTATTTGGTAAATTAGCGGAATCTAAAAAAGATACTAAAGAATCGGTTACAAAAACCTCCACAACAACTACATTTGACCCAGCGGTAGATGCTGATAGAAAAGCGGCTCAAGATTTGATGTCTAAAAAAGGTGTCCCAATGAGTATAGACCCGGCAACTAAAAAATTAACGGTTGTGTCTGAAAAAGACGAAACAGTTGAAGGTGAAGTGGACGAAAAGTTTGAATCAAAAAAACAACAAAAATTATTTTTTGCAAAATGTGGTGATGGAAAAACTAAAGAACAAAAAAAATGGTGTAAAATGGCTGATGAGTTTTCAAAAGATACTAACTTTGCCAAACTACCTGAAAAGAAAACAGAAACTAAAGAAGGTTATTTAGATATGGTACAAAACGCACACACTAAAGTTATGTCAAATAAAATAGGACAAGTTCAACCAAATCCTAAATTTGTAAGTGAATTGGAAAATAGAATTACAAAATTAGTTGAGAAACACATTACACCAAAAATGAGTAAAAAAGATTTTTTAAGTCTTTTAGATGAAGGGTCAGAAACTGTACCTGCAAAACCAAAAGTTAAACCAACAACAAAACCGGGAACTGATTCTCCATACAAACCTAAACCTGGTGTTAAACCAGCTCCAAAGGCGAAAAAAGAAATTGGTGAACAATCTCCTGAAATTGCTCCGGCAAGACCAACGGTTAAACCGGGTACTAAACCTAAAAAACCGGGGTCACCATATAGTCCAAAACCAGGACCTAAACCAGCTCCAAAAGCAATTAAAAAGAATTTACCAAGTTGGTTGTCTTTTAATGAAATAGGTATTAAACTTAAAGGGTAATGAGTGTAAATTTAAAAATGGAAAATATATTGAAATCAAAAGCAAATTTAGAGAAAAAATTAGTTAATGAAGGTTTAACAAAAAGAGAACAATTAATTTTGAATGAAATTAAATCTAACTTAAAAGAAGCTCCAATTAGTTATGAAGGTCCTGAAAGAATGGAACCGGGAATTGAGAGAAAAATAACTTCAAGACAAACTCCTTACGCTGACAATCCGGCATTACCAAAAGATGGTGATACTGATTATGTTGAGATTATATCCTCAAAGCGTTTTAAAGACTCTGTTGATAAGGTAAGACGTTATTTGGGTGATACTTCCGCTATACAAGGAAATAACCCTATGATGAACATTATGCAAACCGTAATGAATAGTCTACAACAAATTATGAGAGTTGAATCTCAAAATAAAGAATATCTTGAGAATTTGGCTGTTAATTTGGTTAAAAAAGAATTGGGTATACCTGAAGGTTCTTTACAATTTGACGCTCAACTTATCCAACAACCAATGGGTGCTGCTCAAGGAATGCAGTCAGAACCAACACAACCTAGTGAAGAAGAAGTTAAAGACGCATTTAAAAAGGCTGAAGAACATAGTGAAGAATTACAAGATTTTGCCGACGAATTTGAACAATTTAATTTAGAGAAGGCGAAAAGGAGAATGATTAATTCTCTTATACAAGGAGCGGCATTTAAAGGTGGACATATGTATGTTTTACTTAGTGACGAAATCAATAGATTAGACCCTAATTTATTAAATCTTTATGGTGTAACCCAATCATTAATGGAACATTTATATTGGTTATATCCTGATATGGAAGGTATGGCAGCCGGAGGTGGTGGTCAAATGGGTCAAAGTGAAGTTGATGAAGAAACCGACCCACCAACAGTTAAAGCTAGAGCTATGACATTTCCCTTACTAATTCACGAATTAGTGAAAGGTGTTTATGAAGTGTTTGGAACTCACGGTTTACCTGACGACCCAAGACAAGCTGAAATGGTTTTAGGTTCTGAAGATACTTTACCTGCTGAGGTATGGGACTCTAGATTAGGTCCAATATTTTGGGAAAAATTTACAGAATCATATCCTGATGATTTGTTTGAGGATGAAAAAAAACACCTTCAACATTACTTATTTGTTAGATTTTCAAAATTATCAGCACCAGAATTTATGAGAGTTGCTAAATTAATTTTACAAGGTGACCCAAAAGGTGGTGAATTTATCCAAAGAATGGTAAATGAAATCGTTGAGGATTTGAAAAAAGACGAATACGATGAAAAAATGGGTTCCGATGATGATAACGAAGACTACGGTGATGACGACTTTGATGATTTTGATTTGTCAGAACTAGGGTTCTAAACAAACAAAACGACAATGTATGTCAAATTTAACAAGAGAACAAGTATTAATAGAATATGTAAAATGTCATAAGGATGTAAGTTACGCATTAAAAACGTATCTACAGACTTATGACAATACTGTTTCAAAATATGTCCCATTAGAATTATTCCCCGACCAAATAACCTTACTTGAGGATTACGAAAATAACAACGAAAACATTGCGTTAAAATACCGACAAGCGGGTGTAACAACCGTTACCGCAGCTTGGGCGTCAATGAAATTATCGTTTGCCAAAAAAACAAAACCAGAAAAAGTTTTGATTATTGCCAATAAACTTGACACATCTATTGAGATGGCGAACAAGATTAGAGCATTTGTTGCCCAATGGCCTGACTGGGTTGGTATTGGATTTTCCCCTGATAAAAACGCTCAAAAACATTATAAATTACTTAATGGTAGTGAAGTAAAAGCGGTTGCAACATCAAAGGATGCACTTCGTGGATTTACACCTACAATATTAATATTTGATGAGGCGGCGTTTATTGAGGCCGACAATGACTTCTGGTCTGCCTGTATGGCATCCCTATCTACAGGGGGTAAAGTAATTGTGGTTTCAACACCCAATGGATACGACCCAATTTACTATGAAATTTATGACCAAGCCTTAAGAGGTATGAATGACTTCAAGATTACCGAAATGTATTGGTATCGTGACCCTCGTTATACTAAAGATTTATATTTAGTTAAAACCGAGGATATAATTCATTACCTTTTAAATAAAGAAGATTACAACGAAAAAGAAATTATTAGTTGGGAGAGTATATCGCCATACGAAAGAGATTATAAAGAATTAAGGGTTTTAATGGATGATGGATACAAACCTTGTTCTTCTTGGTTTGAAGCGATGGTTAAAAAATTAAAATACGACAAACGTAAAGTATCACAAGAGTTAGAATGTAATTTCCTTGGGTCAGGGGACAATGTATTTGATTCTAAAATGATGCAAGGTATTCGTGAGAATATGGTTAAAGACCCTATTAGTAAAATGATGGGTAACGCTCTTTGGATATGGAAAGAACCTGTTATTGGTCATAAATATATTATGGGTTGTGATGTGTCTAGGGGTGATAGTGAAGATTTTAGTTCATTCCAAATTGTAGATTTTGATACTAATGAACAAGTTGCCGAATATGTGGGGAAAATACCACCCGATGTTATGGCAGAAATTGCCTATAAATGGGCAACAATGTATTCGTGTTTTGTTGTTATTGATATTACCGGAGGAATGGGTGTATCAACAGCAAGAAAAATGCAAGAGATGGGGTATAGAAATTTATATATTGATGGTATTGACGCATCAAATAAATGGAAATACGACCCAAAAGCTTTAGATAAAATACCAGGAATAAATTTTAATAATAAAAGGGTTCAGATTATTGCGTCTTTTGAAGAGGTATTAAGACACGGATTTAAGATTTATAGTACTCGTTTATGTGGGGAAATGAATACTTTTATCTATATGAATGGTAGACCTGACCATCAAAAAGGGCACCACGATGATTTAATTATGTCAATTGCTATGGCAACATATGTGGCGGAATCATCATTTAGTAATTTAACCAAAGTAACAGAACATACCAAAGCAATGATTGATTCTTGGTCGGTTAGTAATAATCAGAACATAGGACAATCCATTTCTTTTAATCCGGTTATGCCAAACTTAACCGAAAGAATAAACCAATTTAGTTCCAGTCAAGTTTCCAAAGACGATTATATGAAATATGGTTGGTTATTTGGCGGAAGATAATATTTATTAATTAAAAGAAGATGGGATTTGTTAATAGAAAAAAATCAGGGAATATTATTGGGGGTTCACGACTAATTGTTGATGGACAAAATATCTTTAATGTTCAGGTTATCCCACCAGGTTTTAATAAATTAAGTAGTAAACAAGATAATGATTCTTACCGTAAAATTCCGGTAACGCCAACCCCAACCCCTGCATTTATAATAGATTGTGATTTTACCGGAAGAGTTGAATTACCTGATTGCGATTTTATCGGAATTCCTGAATATGTACCTGATTGTGATTTTATCGGAATTCCTGAATCTATTCTTAATTGTGATTTTACTTTAATTGTTGAACCAATGCCAACCCAAACTCCCACAAATACCCAAACTCCAACTAACACACCAACAATAACTCCAACTAACACCCAAACACCAACTAACACCCAAACACCAACGGTGACACCGACAACGACACTAATACCAAGGGTTGAAACTTTATTGTATTATTCAGTAGGTAATGATGTAACTATGGTAAGTTACTCAATTACAAATTCTCCAACAGATTTCGACGCTAAATGTTTATGGGAAAATTATTGGGTAAACGGTCCTACGGGTTGCAGAGATTCCCAGGGACAAGTTCTTCGTTCATTTGTAAATTTGGCTGTCGGAGTTCAATTATACAATTTTCAAAATCAAATTTATGCGGGAACTGGAAGACTTATTTTAGATACCATTATAACCCTAATGACGCCTGGATATGTACAACCTAATAGATATGTCGTAAGTTTTACTACAGGTCTTATTACCTCTATAACTAATTTTACTGATTTACCGGATTGCATTCCGATAATATCGAATTGTAATGGGACACCGACACCAACTCCAACAAATACTCAAACACCAACAGTAACTCCAACACCTACAATAACTCCTACAAATACACCAATTCCATTAGAAGAGTTTATAATTAATGCGGTAGGTGTTAATCAAATTTACTCAACACCCGACAGTGGATTTACTATAAATTCATCACTCACTTTTAAAATAAATTGGGGTGATGGAAATATAGAAACATTCCCATCCGGACTTACTAGAACAAATCACATATATTCATCACCTTATACAGGACAAATTAAAATTTTATCAACAAATTTAACAACAATAACATATTTTGAGTCAAATACATTCCCTCACAACTCTCAATCATTATGGACATCAACAAGTGAATTACAGAAATTAGATGGTTTATTAAATTTAACCGGCAATTATTCTAACGGTTTATTTATTACTGGTAATGTTTTAAATTTACCACGCACTTTAACTCTTATAGAATCTAATAATAACAATCTTAGTGGTAACACATCTAATTTACCTCGATTTTTAACACTTTTAGCTATATCTGGCAATAATACGATTAGTGGTGACACATCAGGATTTCCAAGTACTTTAAGTTCTGCACTAGAT
>Ga0208485_1000306_pt1 | contig 14971 bp, 5 predicted proteins | sample LakMenEpi27Jul12_FD_150707 | JGI IMG/M metagenome (GOLD analysis project Ga0208485, IMG submission 150707) | Freshwater microbial communities from Lake Mendota, WI - 17JUL2012 deep hole epilimnion (SPAdes) | ecosystem: Environmental > Aquatic > Freshwater > Lentic | place: Lake Mendota, Madison... | reverse complement strand
CCATCAGATCGCTCGGGATCAAAAGCTGTATGTTCGCCTCAATTGACCTAGCTTGTCCGTGACGAACTCCGTTGCTGATTACTTCCTTGAGAATCTCATTTAGTACTTGACTGACCACCAAGTTGTTGGCGGCAATCTCTTTGACCTCAGGGGAGAGTTTGAACTCAATCTCGCAGATGCCGTGCCAGACTGATTGAATTTCGGAGAGGCTCTGCTCCAGTGATTGACCCTGCAAGTTCCCTTGTTTGAGAGCATTTAATGCGCGCTGCAGATCCTCTAGAACATGACCTCTAGTCTCTGGCGTCAAGTCAGTCGCGCTGCCCACCCTAATTGATGCTGAGGTAAGGGCAGGCTGAACTACTCCGTGAAGTTGCAGGTACCAGCCGTGGCGTGCCAGCCAAATCTTTTGCTCGTAGAGTTTGTTCTCTCGAGCTAACTCATGGATAACAAAAGTTAGTTGCTCCTCAATCATGGATTGTTTCAAGTCCAGAATGTGGGCCTGGGATGCCGCTATTACAGACCAGCCGTGCATGATCAAAAATGTAGGCAAAAGTTCGGGTACCCCGCCTTCATTTGGAATTTGATAAAGGAGAAAGTAGCCCGGAATGCCTGATAAGTAACCGATGCAGCTTACAACTGCAAATGCAGGCAGAACCTTCAGAGCAGGTAAAAGAAGAGTTAGAACTTTAAAAGAGAACAGCATCGCCACATAAAGCCCCGCCACGTAGCCGATATCTAATGCAGTTGCCTGGGGCACAACAAAACTAGACATCAGGAAGATGACAATCGGAACTGGGAGAAGGCTGTTCCAAACCCTAATTGATTTGGAAATGTTGACCATAACCATAGGTTCGTAATCGCGGTATCTATTTTGGGCCGCGGAATCTCTAGAGAGCGTCTCTGCTTCTAAGGACAGTTTTTCGCTAAAAGGACGTAACTCAAGACGGATGAAGTCGCTCATTCGACTGGCTAGGGTGACTATGTCTTTTGATTCCTTTACTATCTTTTGTAAGTCTTCTAGTTGAGGCGATAAGACATTGAAGGTGTTTAGGGCAGCTTCTCTGCTTTCCTCCTCTAGTTGCTCAAACGCAGCTTCCCTAAATGCTAGGAGATCAACCTCGGTTTCCCTAAGCTTTGCTAAGGAAGCCTCTCGCTCCAATCTATTGCCGACAACGTTTGCGTATAGAGCTAGTACAGAGAAGCCAATCAAAAGTCCACCGATAAATCTGTAGGCAGGTATTCCGTCTTCAACAATTCCAAAAAGAGGTGTGATGTAAAGCATCGCCAGATTCTTGAATCCAAAGAACAGGCTGCAGAAGATGATGTTAAACCATGGCTGTTGTTGTCCATTAGTGTTTCTGCGCCGCTTGATGACAAGGGCTGGTAGCAAAGGTGCCACCGCGATTACCGCTCCAAGGATGTTTGCTGGAACCCAGAGCCAGGTGTAATTACCTAGACGGACCGCATCAAAGGTAAAGCTCAACATCACGATGAATATGAAGGCCATCATGTACAAGCCTCGGCCGATGGCGTTCGGGTGCCCTAATCTGTTCCAGAATCTCTTAGAAGAAAAGCTGAAATTCATTTAGGCCCTCATTCCCTAGTTGCTCTAATAAAGTCTAGTTTTTGAGGTCAGTGAACGCCCCTAGGCGAGTTACTGTTGCTCTGGGTTCTCTTCCAGGTTTGACTCGTCCGTTTCTAAGTCTTGGTCATCTAGGGCTGAACCGAGTGAGATTCCAAGGATGTCTGCAGAAGATGATGGCAGCTCTAGATCTTCAACCTTGCTCAATGCCTTGTTTACGGCCCTTGTTCTAGTTCCAGCCTGGCTCACTGTCTTCTGGGCAGTTTCAAGCTGTCTAGCCAAAGTGTCCATGACTCCCGAGTACTTACCGAACTCAGTCTTAGCTGCACTTAGAACCTTCCAAACATCGGAAGCACTCTTCTCAATAGCAAGGGTCTTGAAGCCCATTTGCAGGCTGTTCAGAAGGGACATCAGGGTGGTTGGACCGGTTACCAAAACACGATAGATATTCTGCAATTCGCTAGTAAGCCCTGGTCTTCTAACCACTTCAGCAAAAAGGCCTTCGGTTGGCAGATACATAATTGCAAAGTCAGTACTCACTGGAACATGAAGGTATTTCTCTGAGATCTTCTTTGCTTGAGTCTTGATAGCGTTTTCAACCGCCTTAGCCGCCGCCGCAACATCTTCAGCAGAACCGCTCTCTTGGGCGTTCTGAAGTTTCTCATAGTCTTCATTAGGGAACTTGCTGTCGATGGGAAGGTATACATATTCCCCATCTGCTCTCCCTGGAAGTTTCACAGCAAACTCAACCAGATCATTTGAACCTGGCTTGATCTTGACGTTCTTCTCATACTGGCTTGGCGCAAGGACATCTTCCAGCTGACGTTCTAGCTGGACTTCGCCCCAGCCTCCACGAGATTTCACGTTAGTCAGAACCTTCTGCAAGCTGCCAACATCGTTTGCTAGGTTCTTCATTTCACCGATACCTCTGGCAACTGCCTCAAGGTTTTCGCTAACTAGTTTGAATGATTCGCCTAGACGCTTCTCCAGAGTTCCTTGAAGTTTCTCATCAACTGTCTCACGCATCTTTTCAAGCTTCTCTTCATTACCCTTGCTCATCTTCTCGATTTCAGTTTGCAGGGTAATCTGCATTTGCTGCTGCTTCTTAGCGTTAGATTCAGTTAGTTCAGCAATCTTTGTCTCAATGTTCCTAAGTGAGTCACCGAGAGACTTTTGGAGTTCAACTCTTGAGTTGCCAGCTTCATCGCGCTGGAGCTTGGCTGAGTTCTGAGATGCTTCGCTGAAGGCAGCCAGACGCTTTTCTACGATGTCGTGATTAGCAGCGATAGCAGAGCGAAGCTCATCTCTATGGATCTGAAGGTCTTTGCTGACATCCAGAGAGACAGGCGAGGCCTTACGGGTTAGCCAGATAACTGTAAGAACTACTACCGCAACTAGGTTGAGGGCAACTAACAAAGTCAAGATTTCCATGAGGCTCCGATTCTAGGATTTGGTCTCTATAAAACAATAAGTGTTGCTAGTGACAAACTATTCCCGTTACTAAGGGCAACGCCCCATATCTGCTAACAGCAGGCATGGGGCGGTAGGTGAGCTTGGCTTAGAGCCTTGCCTCAACCTTTGCCTTTGTGGCCTCAAATCGGTTCTTTAGCAATACATACTCAGGCTTCCAAGGCTTAGCTGGTCCTGCCCAGTGGATGATCTTGGGGCTGGCGTTGAAGTCCTGAGAAGGAACGTGGTTCCATTCAGAATCAATCTCTAGCACTCGGTCTCTTGAGTAGATGTTGAATACGTCTTGGTCGTTCATGCGGCACTGCTCAACTAGATACATGTGCTCAACAGTGAAGTTCTCTGCTCTCATTAGCTTGAGGTTTAGAACCAAGATGCCAGCGTTGAATGTTCTAGAAGTCAGATCAGCTTTGTCGTGAAGACGCTTTCTGATATCCCATGCCTTCTCTGGTGCAAAGTGCAGAGTTGCTCTAGTGATTGGACGAATCATGTTAGCCCAAGTCTTTAGTCTGGTTCTCTTACCAGCGAAAACATTCTCACCAAGGTTTAGATCGTATAGTTCTCCAACATCTCCCTGAATCAAAATGTCTATGTCTAGGTATAGAACCTTCTCAAGGTCTTTGAGCATCTCAGGTAGGAACAGTCTGTCCATAGTTGAAACAGAGATGTGTGAGAGAAGAGCAATGTCATCACCGTAGTGAACTTCATCGAAGTTATAGAAGGTGAAGTTAATCTGTGGGAATAGCTTGCCCATTCTTGAACGGAAAGCATCACCCAAACCACGAGTCATCACGTGAGCGTTGATTTCTCTGTCGGTGTGGTCAACCAAAGACTGAAGAACAACAGGAATCATGTCTTCTAGGTTTTGGTCTAGTGCAAGAGCTGTTTCAACAACGTTCTTACCTCTTGGGTTGTTGCCAACAGTGACTTTTGAAGCCTCTAGAGCGGCAACAGCTTTAGGGACATCAATGTTTGAAGGTGTGACCTTGCTGTATGTGGTTGCATACTTCTCAGCAAACTCAACTTCAGCCTGACAAATCTCAGCCCAAAGCTGACGAACTTCCTTTTCATTCTTACCTTCAAGAATTGCTTTGAGGGTTACCTCAAGCTTGTCTTCGATGCCGTTTCTAATCTTGTTGAAAGCAGTTTCATCAAGGTTGATTAAACCTTCAAAGCGAACATCCGCTAGGTTCTTAGGCTTGAAATCAACCGGTAGCCCCATAGATCTAGCCGGTAGGTAGCAATGCAGGCGGCTAGTTGCTACCTCACGGTAATCAACGTATTCCTCGAGCATTACGCGGGCATCTTCGATTCCCTCTACTAGATCAAAGCCTCTAACCTGTTCACCAACCTGGATAAACTGGTCAACCTGCCAACCTAGGTACTTTCTCTCATCAATCTTGGTTTCAACCTGAGCAAGCTTTTTCTTAGTTGTTCCGGTAGCCGGTGGAAGAACCTGACCAACGGTAGTTGTTACACAGCCTGAGAAGAAAGCTTTGATGCCGAAATCACGTAGACGATACAAAGTAGTCCAGTCTCTACAACCAATAGGTTCAATGCGCTTTAGCTCTTTGACAACATCTTCAGTTAGAACATCTGGATCTTGAATGTGGAAAGAGATCATCAAAGGAAGAACGTTCTTCGGGTACGGGAAGTCAACTGGCCCCTTGAAGTTTCTGTGCATGAACCAACCGTTAGAAATCAACCATGTGTTCTCTGGGTATTCACGACCACTTGAGAAATCTCTATCGATTGCAACAGGCTGAACCTTTGCTGCATGGGTAGTGATCTTGCGGTGTGGCTGAATGTTCTTCTTCAAAGAGTTCAGGTAGTTAGAAAGCTTGGTGTTACCTACATAGTCAATGTTTTGGAAACGTAGCAGGTTAGACAATGCTGCAAGGGTCTGAACGTAATCACCACGGTTACGTGAAGTTCTGGACTTGTCTAGAAGCTTGTAATCCATAACAGCAATGTTGATTGTCTCTGGAAGTGATTTAACTTCAGGCTCATTGTGGTTTAACTGAGTGTTAAACCATTCAACTAGATCTCTGTCAGCTTCATTGAATGCAGCCATTGCTTTCTTGTCCGCATAAAGAATGTCTGTTTCTTCACGAAGAAGTTCAACCTGGGTGTAGGTTGCTAGAACCTTCATCAGTGCCAGTCTTGTTTCTAATGGCAAAGTATCACGGTGCATAGCCATGTAATCCTTTAGCTGAGAAAGACCCTTCTTGATGTCAACAAAGAAAAGGCTTTCAAAGTATTCAAAAGGTGCATATGTCTTCGCCTTTTCTTCACCTGCTTCATTGAAGTAGTGGTTAGCAGATTCGAACAGACCGAACTGGCAGAGCATAGTTCCAAAGCCCAAAGCACCAATGTCCTTCTGGCTTGAGTTGTCATACAAAGATTGAACAAATGATCTGGCCTGCAGACGCTCTGGGGGAGTCTTTACGTTTCTTGCGTAGTCGCAGACAGCTTCTTCCATGGTTAGACCCGCAGCTACTTTGCCGATTACAGGTGGGTTAGCAATGATGCCCTGCAACTTCTCGATGGTCTGGGCCTGGAAGCCTGCGACCATTCGCATTCGCATAAGGTTTCTAAGCTTTTCGAATTGCTTAGGAGCAAAAACCAGGCCCCATCGCTTGACGAACTTCTTGGCAGACTTAGGAATGGCCATGGACTTGGGTCCTTACATAGTTGGATTTGAAAAGAGAAGAACGATTCGTTGTTCTATCTCGATATTTTACCCCAGTGAGCTCAAAGACCCTGTCAGATACCTAGCCGAATAGGGCAAGCATCAGAAATGCGAAGATCCCGGTAAATATGGCTGGAGTGAGGTACTTTGAGACATTTAGCCAGATTCCAAGAGATGAAACCCTTGAAGCAAGCAGTGTCTTGGAAGGCAGCTCTTTCAAATCCCTAGCAATTGCCTGACCTTCCGCTGACGCGGAATACTGAACCAAAGCACCGAGAATTCCTGAGGCTAGAAGAATACCTGCGGTTGCAAGAGATGCATAAAGACCCAGGCCTCTGACTTCATCAATTAGGCCAACGGTTGTGATTAGAAGAAATGTTGGTGCTAGCTGAGAGATAACTAACTGGTTCCTAGTTTTGAGCCAGAGTTCTAAAAGTTCTTTTTCAGTCATGTCATAAGTCTAAATCGGATGGGTGTACCTAAGGCTTATGCAGGTGCGGTATCAAGGCTAAAATTAGACCATGGGATCATTCGTCACGGCAAGCCAGGCTTCGTTAGCTGTGAATCTGACCTTGGTTGAAATTGGACTCCTATTTATAGGCCTGGGTATTCTGTCCTGGCTGGCTCTCAAACTTCATGTTTCAAGTATCCCCCTGTTTCTTTTGGCTGGTCTTGCCCTTGGTAAAGGGGGAATAGTCCCACTTGATGTGTCAGAGGATTTCCTCAACGTTGGAGCTGAAATTGGAGCTATTCTTTTGCTCCTGGTTCTGGGCTTTGAGTATTCGGCAAGTGAACTAGCGTCAAGCATGAAAAAGCGCTGGCACGCAGGGCTCATGGATATCCTGCTAAATGCCGTCCCAGCCGCCATCTTGGCCTTCATATTGGGCTATGGACCGGTTGGAGCTCTTGCTTTTGCTGGAATCATGTTTATTTCATCCTCAGGTATCGTAAGTCAACTCATCAGGGAAACTGGCTGGGGAAAATCCAATGTTGCTAAACGAGTTACCAGCGTCTTGGTCTTTGAAGATATCCTGATGGCCCCATATCTGCCGATTTTGGCAGCTTTCACCCTAGGTTTGAGCGTTTGGGCTGGACTTATTTCAGTTACCGTGGCCCTTGGAGTCACAATGAGCATCTTCCTCATCGCTATTGGTCGAGAGATTCCAGGTCTTAAGTCATTAGCTAAGAGAGGACCCGGAGTTCTACTACTCCTAGTCTTTGGTGTGACCTTGGCAGTTGCGGGCGCAGCAACTCTAGCTGGATTCTCAGGCGCTATCGCTGCATTCCTAATTGGAATGCTCCTTACCGGTGAGGTGGCGGAGTCGCTAAGAAGCCGATTTGCCCCACTTAGAGAGATCTTCTCAGCGATTTTCTTCCTATTCTTTGGCCTAAGCATCTCTTTCCTCGATGTTGTGAGCGTGTTACCAGTGGCCATAGCCTTCTCGGTACTGGGAATAGCAGGAAAACTGGCTGTTGGCTGGTGGGTGGGCCGAGACATGTCAGATCGCATGAGCTGGCGCAGAATCGGAGCTTTCTTGGTTGCCAGGGGAGAGTTTTCTATGATTATTGCCGCAACGGTTGTTGCTAACACTGCATTTACGGGCCTCAAGGAGATCACCCTTGGAGTAGTGGTACTCACTACTGTCTTCTCGACCCTTGCTATTCGCTACCTGCGCAGTCATTTAGAACGCTAGTTCGGTTCAGAACTTGCAGAAGCCCAAAATGAGCTAATTCTGGGTTGTTTCTGAGAATTTATTCGTCTTTCTAAATTTCCTAATCAAACATTCGTTTTTTTGAACTCTTCGTACTATTCTTGAAGAACACGATTAATTTCCTAGGCACACTGCCTAGTTTTGAAGGGCAAACAAAGAAATGTTCACATTGAACTCAAATATCCGCAAATTCACATCTCTCCTAGTTGGAGCGGCACTTACGCTGACGATGGTTTCAAACACTGAATCAGCAAAGGCAAGCTTTGCTCCACCTATCATGGCAACTATATTCCCATCGAGCGGAACTGTTACTGGCGGTGACCTAATCACCATTACAGGTCAAAACCTCCAGAGAGTCAACGACATCGAAGTTGGTGGCACGAGGGTATTCAGAGAAGATCTCGAAAAGAGCCCAATCGGTGAATGGATCACATTCAGAGCTCCGTACAGTGCAAAGACAGGTCCTGCAGATGTCACATTCCTGAGCACAGTTAACGTAACTGAGCCAAACTTCTATACCTACACCGCTTCTTCAATCACCTCTGTTACCCCTGCCCTGGGTACATTCAGAGGTGGAACAGTTACTACCATTCGTGGAGAGGGTTTTGGCCCGATGGCCTGGGGAGACGGTTCCCTAATTGTTAAGTTCAATGGAGTTAATGCAACTGCTGTTAAGAGAGTTAGCCCGACTCAAATTACAGCAACCACTCCACTAGGAACAGTTGGCGATGCAACTATTGAAATTAGTTTTGGAAATGACCCAAGACAAAACAACGTTTCTAGATCAGCTAACGTAATCACAAAGGCAAAAGCTTTTCTTTACACACCAGAAGTTCTTGCTCCTAAGGTTGATTTGATTGTTCCTGACCGCGGAATTATTACTGGTGGAACTCCGGTAACTGTTACAGGTCGATACCTTCGCGGAAGCAACAACCAGCCAGCGACTTTCAGTTTCGGTGGAGCACTTGCAACAAACGTGGTTGTTTCTCCAGATGGTCTTTCTGCAACTATGAACACACCTGCAAGACCGGCAGGTCCAGTTAGCCTTGTTTCAACAAACTCTGACTCTTCAAGCACAGTAGCTAACGCTTACACTTATGCCGCCGCACCAACAATCACATCTCTTTCACCTTCAAGTGGTGTAATCCAGGGTGGAACTCTAGTTACCATCAATGGAACTAACTTTGGTTCAGCTGGTATCCCTCTCGTTAAGTTCGGAGATTCAGTAGGACTTTGTGTCAAGTTGGTTAGCCCAACTCAGATCACTGCAGTGACCAGAGACAACATTGCAGGTCAAGTGGATGTTGAAGTTACTCCAATCACAGGTGGTGGAATTGTAACTAAATCCAATTTCTTTACCTACCAAGCCCCTGCAGTTGAGCCAGTTATCAGCTCAGTAACTCCTAACACAGGACCAACAACAGGTGCTAACACAGTCGAGTTCAAGACCACAGGTGTATTTCCTGCGGGAACTCCAAACGTTATGTTCGGTAACTCTTGTGCTCTAACTGTCTCTCGTATTGACGACAAGACCATTAGAGCAACAGCTCCTTCAAACCCAGCAGGAGCGCGTAACGTTGGTATCACCTTTGCTAACGGTTACTCATTCCTTGCAAATGGATACACCTACTTCGTGCCAACCCCACCAGAAGTTACCAAGGTAACTCCAGCAGTGGACTGGACACAGGGTGGAACACCAGTAAACATCGAAGGCCTAGGTTTTGGTGAAACTGGAACTCCGGTAGTTAAGTTCGGAACTGTAAACGCAACCAACGTTGTTCGTGTGTCTAACACTTTGGTGACTGCAACAGTTCCTGCCAACACAGTTGGTGCCAAGGAAGTCTCTGTAACACCTACTGGTGGAACAGCAATCAAGAAAGCAAACGCATTCACTTATAAAGCTCCAGTTATTAACTCTGTCCAGCCAAACAGCGGTGTTGTTCTAGGTGGAACCAACGTGAAGATCATGGGTGATGGATTTGGTCTTACTGGTACTCCAGTAGTGAAGTTTGGTGGCAAGGTAGCCACCAACGTAGTGAGAGTGGATAACTTCACTATTACTGCAACTACTCCTTCAGGAGTTAAGGGATTCACCCCTCTCGAAGTTACACCTGCAGGCGGAACTGCTATTTCGAACAGCACCGTATATGCCTATTTTGAATTGCAAGTTGCGCCACAGCTTGATGCTTCTAGCGTTACCTGGCTGCCAGCAGCTGGTGGAGTACCGGTAACAGTTACTGGTAAAAACTTCATTGGAACTGATGGCAAGCCTGGCAAGGTATACATTGCTGGCACATTGGTTGCAGCAACTATTTCAGCTGACGGCAAGAGCGTTACCTTTACTCCGCCAGCCCTTGCACCATCAGGTGGAGCGTATGAGTTTAGAATCACAACCAACGAAGGTTCTGCTTGGAGAAACATTTTCCGAGTGGCTCAGGGTCCAACAGGTCCTGCAGGTGGTTGTGATGTCAACACCGCAGGTGGAAGAAACATCGATGGTGGCGGTAACAGAACCATTTACCTAAACAACGGCGCTTTACTTTTGGGTGAACTTGGAAACCCATCTGTCACTGTCAATGGCACAGAATCTCCAATTGTCGTTGCTGGTAACACTGGTGGACAGTCACCGAGAGACTTCGTAACCTTTGCTATTCCAACTACTCCAGCTTTTGCTCTTGGAGCAGTAACTGTAGTTGTGAAGCTTGGTCAAAACGCTGGCTCAGTAACCAACGACTGTTTCCGAAACATCGCTTACCTAACAGTTCAGGCAGACAGCAAGACGATCATGTTTGGTCAAAATCCAGGTGCATTTACTTGGGCTGCCGCTGGTGAGCGTAACTCAGACAAGGTCACAAGCGCCCTTCTCAGCTTTACCGGTATTGACGGAACAAACTACGCAACCACCACAACTGTTCCGACAGCCGCTGGTAGATACCAGATACGTCCTAGCAACGCAGTCATGAGCCCTGGAGATTTGGCTAAGTACACAGTGGTTTACCTAGACGGAGTATTTGTCATCCAAGGTATCCCTGCGGTTGTTAGAGCAATCCAGTGCACAACCAAGATTTACGGTGATCCAAACCCAACCATTAGTTACAGCGTTACTGGACTGCCAGAGAACGAAAGCATTAAGGCAGGTTCAGTAACCTACGTTTACGAGGGATTCAGAAACACTGGGGCAGCATATGGGCCTACCACAGTAATGCCAACAAGAGCTGGTTCATACACGATCACTCCTAGAGATGCAGAACTCAATTCAGTAAACACACCTTCGATTTCGTTTACTTATGAGTCTTGTGAATATTTGATTACCAAGCGTCCGGTCTCTATTGAAGCTGTGGACACACAAAAGTTCTATGGTTCTCAAGACCCAGCTAAAACCTGGACCTTCACAAACCCATCGAACAAGAACCTTGCTCCTGGTGACACTAACCTCGCAGGTTCAGCAATCGTTGATCGCTACCTGGGTGAAAATGTTGGAGACTACGACTACATCCCAGCAAGCCTTGATGATGAAAACCCTGACTATGAGATTACTTACTCATACTGGGGTAAGTTGACCATCAACAAGAAGCCAATTGACGTTACTGGTGTTAACAGCACCAAGAACTACTGTCAGCCAGATCCTGCTTTCGCATACTCATCAGCAGGTCTAGTGGGCGAAGATAAGCTAAGCGGTTCACTTTCACGTGTTGAAGGTAACAACATTGGTAACTACGCTTACACAGCTGGAGATCTAAATGGTGGAAACAACTACACCATCAATTCGATTACAGGTGGACAGTTAACCATCACAGCCTGTCCGTTGTCTGTTCAGGCTGACGAAGAGAGCAAGATTTATGGTGAAGTAGACCCTACATTCACTTACTACTTCGATGGCGAATATGGATTGCAGTTTGATGATGTGATGACTGGTGCTCTAACTAGAGTTACTGGTTCAAACGTCGGTGAGTACACAATCAACCGTGGAACTCTAGCTGCAAGCTCTAACTACACAGTTACCTACAAGTCAAACAAGTTCACAATCACGAAGAGACCACTGTGTCTAGCGGCTGATGACAAGACCAAGGTTTATGGTGACGCAGATCCTGCTTTCACTAGAACCCTTGTTACCAACTCTGAGTGCTTCACTCTGATTGGTGGGGATTCAATTACTGGAACTCTTTCTAGAGAGACAGGAAACGATGTTGGTTTCTATGACATCACTAAAGGAAGTGTTACTGCTGGTAACAACTACGAAGTATATGTAACCGACGGACAGCTAGAAATTACAAAGCGTCCAATCACCATTACTCCTGCTGCAAAGACAAAGACCTATGGTGATTCAGATCCATCTTTGGCTTACTCTGTGACAACTGGAAACCTAGTTGGGTCAGACTCACTTGCTGGAAGCTTGAGACGTAATGATGGTGAGGATGTTGGAACTTACGACTACGTTCTTGGTGAGGAGTTGTATCTATACAACCCGAACTACGACATCACAGTAAACAACACAAACAAGTTCACTATTACCAAGAAGCGCATCACTGTAACAGGTGTCGACACCGAGAAGTACTTCGGTGAGTCAGATCCTGAGCTTGATTACACATCAGCTGGACTAGTTGGAAGCGACAGGCTAACCGGTGCTCTTGGAAGAGCTGCTGGTGAAAACGTTGGAAACTACAACTACACCGCAGGTGACCTAGCTGGCGGAGATAACTACATCGTTGACTCTGTGAGCGGTGGAAAGCTTGTAATCAAAAAGCGACCAATAGAGGTTTGTGCTGACGACAAGTCAAAGACCTATGGCGATGCCGACCCTGAACTTACCTACGAAAATTGTGGTGAGTTTGACCTAGTTGGTTCAGATGCCTTCACTGGAGCAATCACTAGAACCGCTGGAGCGAATGTTGGTGATTACCCAATAACTCAGGGATCACTAGCGCTGTCAGCAAACTACGACCTTACCTTCAATAACGGAACCTTAGAGATCACTAAGAAGAAGATTTTTATGGAAGCACCGAACCAGGAAAAGGTTTATGGAGAATCTGACCCAGCACTAGTTGCAACTCTTTCTGCAGGTTCAACCTGGGTAGGTGCGGACATTCCTGTCGTTACCTTAGGTAGAGACGCTGGTGAAGATGTTGGTTTGTATTACCACAACGTGTCATCTGTCACCGGTGGTGAGAACTATGACATCGAAGTAGTTTCTAGAGTTCTTGAGATCACCAAGCGAGGTATTACAGTCAAGCCAAACGGTGACACCAAGGTCTATGGAGATAATGACCCAACTTTGACCTTTACAGTTTCTGTTGGTTCACTTGCCTTTACAGATACGTTAGCTGGAGATCTTTCTCGCGCATCTGGAGAAGATGTTGGTACTTACCAGGTAAACCTAGGTAACTTCGAGTCAAGCAACCCGAACTACAACATCACCTTGGATGCAACTAACCAGTTCAGCATCACCCGTAAGGCGATTACTGTAACGGCTGAAGCGAAGACTAAGGAGTATGGCCAGGATGACCCTGAACTTACCTTTACAACTTCAGTTACTGAACTCGACAATGGAATCGATGTGAACCTAAACGGTGAACTAGCTCGTGTAGCTGGCGAAACTGTTGGAGATCACAACATCATCCAGGGCACAGTTATCGATGCCAACAACACAAACTACACAATCACTTTTGTGGCAGGCAAGTTAACAATCACTAAGCGAGATGTTTCTATCTGTGCAGATGACAAGGAGCACACCTACGGTGAATCTAGACCGGCAAACTCTGCAGCGCTCTGTGATGGCAGTAGCTTCGTTGGTCCAGATGCTCTTGGCAGTGTTACATTCACCTTCTCAACACCTAACCCGGTAAACGCTGGTGACTACACAATCACTCCAAGTGCTGCTGTTCTTTCAACAGGAAACCTTGCTAACTACAACATCAGCTACGAGACTGCGACTCTGACAATCAACAAGCGTCAGATCACTGTTACAGCCGCTGACAAGGAAAAGTTCTACGGCCAGAATGACCCAACCTTCAACTACAGCATCACAACTGGAACTTTGGTTGGTTCAGATGGCTTTACTGGAGCTCTTTCTCGAGAGAGTGGGGAGAATGTTGGCGATTACGACATCACCCTTGGCTCACTAACTCTTGGTGATAACTATGACGTTTCTGTTGCTGGTGGAAAGCTAACCATCAACAAACTAGCGATCAGAGTGATTCCTTCACCAAACCAGAAGAAGAGCTACGGTGACAACGATCCTGTGTTCACATTCACTACTAACATCACCTTGCCATTCTCAGATTCCTTGGCAGGTGCTCTAGGTAGAGATGCAGGCGAGGATGTAAATTCATACCCATATACAATCGGAAGCATTGGTTCATCTAACCCGAACTACGACATCACTTTGGATACTGCAAACAAGTTCAACATTGAAAAGCTTGTTATCACTGTCACAGTAAACAACTTGGAGAAGTTCTATGGTGAGGCAGATCCTGCTTACACCTTCACTTTTGCACCAGCAACTCTTGGTAACGGAAGCCCAATCACTTTGACTGGCGCTCCGACCCGTGCAGTTGGTCAAAATGTTGGTGAGTACCTAATCTCAGTTGGTACTTTGAATGCAGGTTCTAACTACGAGGCAACTATCACTGCTGGAGCCAAACTGACTATCAAGAAGGTTGCTCTGACAGTAACTGCTGGAGACCAAACCATGGTTTATGGTTCGACTCTTCCAGTGAACTCCTTCTCGGTTACCTCAGGTACCTTGGCCTTCACAGAGACAATCTCTGGAGTTACCTACACCTACTCAACCAACCCACCTAGAAACGTCGGCACCTACGACATCACTCCTAGTGCGGCTGTTGTTGCTGGTGGATCTGCTAATAACTACGAGATCACTTATGTAAAGGGTGAGCTAGAGGTTACCAAGGCTGATCTGACCATTTACATCTCTAATGCAAACTCTGACTGGGGAGACAAGGTAGCTCCTGCTGGTGCAAGCAGATCTGAAGGCTTGGTGAACGGTGACAAGTTGGGCACATTCAACTACACCTTCAATGGTTCTGCTACAGAGCCTGGGATGCCTGGTTCCTATGCTCTGGCAGCAACAGTCGCAACATTTGGGACTGGAACTCCAGATAACTACGAGATCACAGTTGTTCCTGCGACCTACACAATCAACTCTCCGTTCTTTGTGGCGATGGACCCTAAGCGAGGACCTGTAGCTGGTGGAACTAGATTCACCATCAACGGTTTTGGTTTTGGATTCAATAACCCAATCGTTAGATTCAATGGAGTAGATGCCACTGACGTAACACTGAATGGAAGCACTCAGATTGTTGGTGCGACACCACCTCACCCAGAAGGTCTTGTATCAGTGACTCTAGTCACAGATGCTGGAACTCTTGAACTAGGCGAGATCTACACCTACTTCCCACCTAAGCCAACTCCTCAGATCCTGGCTCTTGCGCCTGGTCAGGGAACTACAGCTGGTGGAACTAAGGTCACAATGACAGGTTCAGCCTTCAAGGGCTCTAACGG
>Ga0208485_1000305_pt1 | contig 14972 bp, 27 predicted proteins | sample LakMenEpi27Jul12_FD_150707 | JGI IMG/M metagenome (GOLD analysis project Ga0208485, IMG submission 150707) | Freshwater microbial communities from Lake Mendota, WI - 17JUL2012 deep hole epilimnion (SPAdes) | ecosystem: Environmental > Aquatic > Freshwater > Lentic | place: Lake Mendota, Madison... | reverse complement strand
TGTGCCGAGTTGGTCTAAGGCACTTCACTGCTAACGAAGCGTGGGCGAAAGTCTACCGAGAGTTCGAATCTCTCACTCTCCGCCAAAAAAAGTTGTTGAATTGTTCGTTAAATTATGGTAATATTACTAAATAGAATACTTGATAATACGCCAACACACTAGACTGCGGTTCGAAACGTGGACAGTAATGTGTTGTAAAGTAGCAAAGGTGAACGGGTCGGACGTTAATAAACTGGCGTAAGCGATGGGATCCAGGTTCCGGTAAAACTCCGATCATTATGTTAGTGTGTTGGCGTATTATCATTTTGGGCCAGTAGCTCAGTTGGGAGAGCATCTGATTTGCATTCAGAGGGTCGGGAGTTCGATTCTTCTCTGGTCCACCAAAATTGGAGGATGGCGTCGCTGGGCGACACACTGTCTTGAAAACAGCGCCACTGAAAAGTTGATGGTTCGATTCCTTCATCCTCCGCCAATATGGGTGTAGCTTAGTCTGGTCTAAAGCAGTGGTCTCCAAAACCATGATCGTGGGTTCAAATCCTACCTCCCATGCCATTTCGCTGATAGGTCGGCAAGATGTCGAGGCGCTCTCATAAGGCGTTTCAGGTTGGTTTGATTCCAACTATCAGCACCAAGAGTTTTGCGGGCGGGAGGTATAGTATCTCGCTGGTCTCATAAACCAGTAGAAGTTGGTGCAATTCCAACGCTTCGCATCCAATATATTCGGGGTGTAGCGCAGTCTGGTTAGCGTGGCTGGTTTGGAACCAGTAGGTCGCAGGTTCGAATCCTGCTACCCCGACCAATTAGGACAGAGTATGTTAAAGTTACTCGTTGTGTTATGGATATCAATAGGAATCTTAGCATTCCTTTTGAATTTAGGTGATAGATAATATGCGGGATTAGCTCAGTGGTAGAGCAACGCTTTTACACGGCGAAGGTCGGCAGTTCAACCCTGTCATCCCGTACCAATATGCCTCTGTAGTCCAACTGGAAGAGATGCCTGACTTAGAATCAGGAGGTTGTAAGTTCGAATCTTACCAGGGGCACCAATATAGGTCAGTGACGGAATAGGAAGACGTGGCGAGACGCTGTTGTCCATGAATCCGGATGAAAGACAACGAGTAGGTTCGAATCCTACCTGGCCTACCATATAATGCTTCTCTGGTGTAGCTGATGCGCACGCTCGTCTGAAGAACGAGAGGATCTAGTTTAATTCTAGGGGGAAGCACCATGAAACATGTAGGTGGTATTATAGGATCCACAAAACGAGTTGATTTTTATTGCGAAATACCAGTAAGAATAAAAAACAACAATCCTATTAACTGGAAACCTGGCATTTATCTTGTTAAAAGAACATGCTATCCAGTTTTGATTATTGTTCAAGAAAAGCCCTTGTAGCCCAATCGGCAGAGGCAGTTGACTCAAAATCAACAAAGTGTCAGTTCGAATCTGACCAAGGGCACCATGTCTCAGTAGCTCAACTGAATAGAGCATCGGTCTACGGAACCGAAGGTTGAGGGTTTGAATCCTTCCTGGGACTCCAAACATGCGTAGGCGGCAACGACGGTGGTGTTGCGACGGACTGTAAATCCGTTCCCTTTGCGGTAACATTGGTGGTTCGAATCCATCCCTACGCACCAAAATTGTTCGGGGTTAGTTTAATGGTAGAACCGCAGACTTTGAATCTGCATGTCGGGGTTCGAGTCCCTGACCCCGATCCATATGCTGGCATAGTGTAAAGGTAGCACACGAGATTGTGGATCTTGTAGACTAGGATCGATACCTGGTGCCAGTACCAAAAGAAAGAATATATTATGTTTTCATTCTTCAAAAGAAGTCCAGAGATAACAATAGATTGTTTCACAGCGCATCGTATGATTTTTGAGGTAACTCCTATTGTTCATGCTTATAAAGCGACACCAGAATGGTGGGACAATCTTAGGAAGCCAGAGGGAAATCCCTATAGGATTGTAAACAACAGAGCATTTAATAATGCAAATATGAAGACATGTTCTGGTTTCCTTGAACTTTATAAACGAGGAATTGTTCTAGAAAACTGGTCTGATAGAATTATTAAAATTGCTAACAACAGAATGGATACTTGGGCTTCGTTTGACACTGGTTGTGATATTCATGATAAGCAATTATATGGTGAAGGGTTTAAAAATTATTTTCATTTGAAATTAACTAGCCCATGGTTTTTTAAAGAAAAGACAGGTGTTAAGTTTGTTTTTCTTGGCGCTGAATGGAATTTAGAAGATTTCTATTTTAGAGTTCTTCCTGGAGTCGTTGATTATAAGTTAAACTCTTCGACTCACATAAATATGATGATTCCGAATTACACATCAGAATTTATCATTCCGATTGGTCTTCCTTTGGCTATTATGGTGCCTTTGTCAGAAAAGAAGGTAAAGATTAGACAACATTTGGTTTCGGAATACGAGTGGAAGAAAATGTCTTTCCATTCTCAAACAAGTTTTTATGGGTGGAGAAAATTCGTCCAGCTTGATAAGAGAAATCAAAAAAGAGAATCGAAATGTCCCTTCAGTTAATTCTCTCTCAGTCAAAAAAGAATTTGACTTTCTGACTAAATAAGGTATACTAAGAATATAAGAATTATTCCCGTGTAACTCAGTTGGTAGAGTAGGTCGCTGTTAACGACTTTGTCGGAGGTTCGAGCCCTTCCTCGGGAGCCATTATAGGTTGGTCGCTAAATAGACTCGTGCGGACCCACGGTCAGTTCGCTTTATGGAGAAAAGCTATGAAGAAGATTGTTGCTGCTTTAGTTATCCTCGGTAGCGTTATTACGACTCCGGCTAATGCTTGGTATCGTGGTGGATACTACGGTGGATATGGTTACGGTGGTTATGGCGCAGCTTATGGTGCCATGGCTGGTGCTGCTATTCTCGGAGGAGTAATCGGCGGCGCAATTGCTTCGCAGGGTTATGGATATAATCCTTATCCATATTACTATGGTCCTCGTTATCCATACGCTAATTCGCCATATTATGCGTATCCTGGTAATGGATATTACTACTACGGGTGGTAACAATGAGAAAGTTTCTAGTTGCTCTAGGGATTGTATTGGCTGTTCCTGTTTATGCGCAGGATAATATTAGTGTATGTAATAACTGTAAGATTACATACCAGCAGCCAGTAAAGAAAGTTGTAAAGACTGTTCAGGTTCCTGTTGCAGTTGAGTATGTTCCTGCTGGTCCTGGTCCTATTAGCTCTACAGTTATGGTTCCAGTAGTAGTTCCTGTTCAACCTGCACCGTTGGTTCCTGTTTATAATTCAGTACCAACACCAGAAGCTTCTAACATCTATTCGCCTCCGGGATATCCAACTAATGTTCCTGTGGCAACTTCTGGAAACTGTGCAATGTATGTTGATCCTTATGATTTGTTTGGCCAGCTATTCGGTGGAGCAGATCTGGTTCAGAGTTGTATGGTTCCTGCTTACTAATGCTGGCATAGCTCAGACGGTAGAGCAACTCACTTGTAATGAGAAGGTCGTGGGTTCGACTCCTGCTGCCAGCACCATTCGGGATTAGTTTAATTGGTAAAACTTCGGATTCTGACTCCGACATTCGTGGTTCGAGTCCATGATCCCGAGCCAAAAAGGATGTATTATGACTGAAGAACAACATAAAATTTCGGCAATTATCAAGATCGTTTGTTTCTTTTTATTGATGATTGTCGCTGGTTTTGTATTACAAGACCTATATACATTTGGTTAATGCGGGTGTAACTCAGGGGTAGAGTCACAGTCTTCCAAACTGTTGGTCGCCAGTTCGAATCTGGTCGCCCGCTCCAAAATCCGACGGAAAGAGATGGATACTTTCCGTTCACTGTATAAGGTAGGCATATCGCTTTATACAGACATAGGTAGAGGCAACCTGGAACGTCCTCTGATATGCCGTCTTATCCACTAAACCTGTCTCAACGAAATAGTGACTGGGAGAAGGTAGTAACTCCCGAGGATTATATTATGACTCGCGACAAGAAATATATGGACTTTGTCCGTAGACTCGCCACTTCCAACAACATGAAAATGAAACTCGCTGCTTGTCTCGTTATCCGTAACGAGATTATTTCAGTTGGACTAAACTCCGACAAATCTCACCCTCTGCAGAAAAGATTCGCAAAGAATAACGATGCGATCTTTAAACATGCAGAGGTAGATTGCATTATCAAAGCATTGAAGATTGTCGACGAAGAAGATCTTAAGAATGCCACTCTATATGTCTATCGTGTAAAGCGCAAGCACAAAGGAGACATGAACTGGGTAAGTGGTAGGGCGGAACCTTGTCCGGGATGTCAGAAAGCCATCGAACATTTCGGCATCAAGAAAACTGTATTCTCTCTAGATGAAGAGGACTCTTACGGAACCTTGTGGTGCTAACGCCTAAATAGGTGTATGGGAAATGTAAGAACTAGAATCACAAGGAAGGTTGGGCCTGTTAGAACTACTACCTCATGGGGTGGTAAAAGAGGCGTAACTACTTCTACATCTTTTGGTCTTAAAGGTAATATGAGAACTACCTATTCGACCAATCAAAAAACTGGAAGATCCAGAACGACCCAATCTATGAAGGTTGGGCCGAATTCATGGTATGTAACGAGTAAAACTACAGGTGGGTTTAGTAGAAAAAGAGGAAGAAAGGCTAAAGGTAGCCTCTCCGATTTATTCTGGACTTTAGTTATACTAGGAATTATTATTCTGGTTGTTTTATGAAGACTTTTGTTGTATAAATAAGTGTAGGTCACGGGAAGGCAATCCCTACCTACTCTAAACCTTACACGGAGGTCCAGCATGGATATTTATGACCCTATAGGGAAGGCACTAGGTCTTCCGCCATTAGAATATGAAATACCTCCATTAGAACCTTGGCAAACTATTCAAATATCTTCTGGATGGAATAGCGGTATTCCTCACACAGAAGAAACCAAGAAACTAATTTCTGAATCAAATAAAGGCAAAATAAAAACAAAACAACACAGAAAAAATATTTCTGATGGAATAAAAAATGGCAAACAAAAAAGTTTCGAAAACATAATTGCCGCAAATAAAAAAAGAAAAGGCGTTCCTAGAAAAGAAGCAGTTAAAGAAAAGATATCTAAAACTCTTTCAGGAAGAAAGAGACCTAAAGAAGTTGGAGAAAAAGTTTCTATAGCTTTAAAAGGAAGACCTTGTACGGAAGAACGTAAAGCTAAGATAAAAGAAACTTGTAGATTAAAAAGAGAACAAAAATTAAGTTCTGAAAATTCTTAGAACTTCTTCTACATAATCCTTTGTATCTTTAACAAAAAGCTGTGGGCTTTCATGGTCTACTGCTATCATCACAACTATTTGAGGAATTGTTATTTTATACATCCAAGAAAACATCATAGCGTAACAAGCTGTCTGTAAAAAATAACTGGTGATCCACTCTTCTTTTTTAAGTTTACGGCTTGTTTTAAAATCAACTATAGAAGGGACGCCATCAAACTCTGCGATCAAGTCGCATCTACCTGCTGTTTTTAAAACAGTAGAATAGAGAGGGAGTTCGATACCTAGGATATTATCTACGTATTTGTCTAAGAGCGTTTGAATACCTTTAAAAGCATCAATTCCAGAAGGCATAGCACCCCGAAGATGGTCCTCTTCATTGAGGACATAACGCTCGGCGATTGAGTGTACGGCGGTTCCACGACGAGCAGCCTGTGTAGAAATCTTCTGAGCCTCTTCTTCTCCGACACGTTTCTTCCACTCCATTAATGCTGTTTTGTCTAGTGCTCCATCTAATACGGTTGTTACCGAGCGAAATTTCTCTCCACTCGGTAACACATAATATCTTTTGCCATCAATGTTCTTCGTATCTATTTCCACTTCTGGAACTAGATTGTGTTTAAATAATTTACGTGACAATTCTCATTTTATCCTTCAGTATTATATATTCTTTAACAAGAGCAGATCTTACGATATCCTCTGCATTAAATTCAATCAAATCAAAAGATCTCATGTTCTTTACGACACGCATGAAATCAGTCAACCCGTTCTTCTCGTGCTCTCTTGTGAAGTCAGACTGTCTAAAGTCTCCACAGAATACAACTTTACAATTATGACCAATACGAGTAATAACAGAATCTAGCTCGTGAAGAGTAGCATTCTGCATTTCATCAACAACAACGATACAATCGTTAAGCGTAATACCTCTAATAAAAGAGGTAGAGATAAACTCAATAACATTTCTTCTTTTTAGGTATTCATACGCATCACCACGACCAAATAATTCTGTGCAAATGGCGTAGTAAGGCGCTTCATATACTTTAGTCTTTTCTCTGTCGCTACCAGGAAGGAATCCCATATCTCTGGTAGGAACAACCGATCTTACAATAACAACTTTCTTGTAAATACATTCAGGATCGCTGAGGATCTGTTTTAAAGAAAGATATAATGCCATAAAAGATTTGCCTGTTCCGGCAATACCATGGAGCATTAAATTTTTATCATCATCAAATGAATCAAATGCTAACTTCTGATTCTGTGTAAGAGGATGAAAATGTTTTAGATTAAAATTTAATTTCTCTTGATAATTTTCTTTCGGTTGTTTTCCTTGTTGGCGAAGAAGTCTTTTTTCTTTACGAGTTAATCGACGTGTTGTTGTTTCTTCTTCCATTTTACCCCTTAGAATGTGTTGATGGTACTCCTGGTTATACCTTTTTGGTTTCTCTTCTTAATATCTTTGAGCAGATCACGGAAACCATCTTCAGGTTTACCCATGCCTCTACCAGAAGCGATCATAGGAGCGCCATTTACGAGTTGAGTGATATGCGGATTTTCTTGCAAGTATGCATCAAGTTCCGATATCGACATGAAGTTTTCATACTCTTCGCCAGTATCATTATTTAAAAACTTATATGTTGGCATTAGCAAATCGCCGTTGTTTGCGTGTTAGCCTTAGTTTCGCATGTAATTGTCCATGGTGGACTAGAAGGCATAGGAAAAACTTCAGGATATACGCCACCTGGATAGGTTGGAGTAACTTTATTAAAGACTGTTGATAAGTGGTCTTGGATGATCTTCCACTGTAACTCGCCAGGAGGTTTTCCTGATGTGTTAAGTTCGTTAAATCCTTGTAGCCAATAACAAAATTGCAAAGGGTCCATTTTATTTTCCTGTAGAATCTAAGAATGGGCGCTTGACTGAAGTAGCATCCTTATACTTAGTCTTCATTGGAGTATTCTTGCCCATGGTTCCTGTGACCATGGGCGCACCGTTAATAAGAAGTTCGACATGCGGATGTTCTACAATCTTCTGTTCCATCTCAGAAATAGACATAAGCTCTTCCCACTCTTCACCAGTCTGATTATTACGTAGCTTGTAAATAGGCATCAATCATCTTCCCATGCATGACCACGAGTTGTGCCTGAACAGATATCTCCGATGTCAAAGTCTTCATCGTCTTCAACCAAAGCAGAGATATCCTTAGTGCGAAGAGCACGTTCTACACGCTTCTCTTTGCGCTTGTTTACACGATCACGTGGATCGTCATGATACTCTTCGTGATCTGAATAATCGTTCTTCTTGAACTTCTTTAACGCTGACTTGCTCATTCTGCGATTAACCCTGGTAGTGCTTCTTTTACGTGTTGAATGGTAATGCCAGGAAATGGCATCTTCTTATCCTTCATAGCTAGGACAAGCTTTGCATCGTCGGGATCTAGTCTCTCAAGAAACTCAACAAACATCATTTCACGCTTTGATTGATTGAGAGTTGGATGGAAACCTTCGACGAAATATCTAATCTTATCAGCTTCTCTGTGGAATACATGCTGCTGATCTACAATATCATTTGGCTTATATGGCGGTACTCCTTCTGGGAGAAGGAACTTGACATTAGGGTCAAAGACTGCTTGTAGCACAATACGTAGAGCCATAGTGTCATTAGCTTTTATATTATCAACCTTTTCTTGCGTCTTTTTTAATTTAGAAACCTTGTGTAAAAATTCATACATTCCAAGGACAGCCATTATTATCTCCTAAAATTCACTCAAATGTTCAGTAAGGTTTTTGAGTTTGTTTGCTATAAAGTAATTTAGTAGTTTGCTACGATCACGATTTGCCTGAGCTTCATATTGCTCCATAACTTTCTCACGAATAGAGTCAGGAGTAAAGCTAAGATCAATCAATCGTGCGTTACGAGAATAGTTACGGGCAGTGATTGTATCCATTTCTTCTAGATCAGTGCCCATAATCTTTTCCATCTTCTTCGCTGTTAGCGGTCTTTGCCGATCGCCGACAACAAAGCAATTATCAGGAGACAACACGTTAGGAATCCCATCCCCTGCATCCCCCTTAAGAATATGTTCATGTAGAAATCGTTCAGGATCATCGTGCGTTACCCATTTCTTACGAGTAGGATCGTATTGTTTTACGTTAGGGTAAACGTGCAACTGAATAAAATCTTTATCGCCAGACAGAATAAGAATTTTCTCACCAGTATTTAGTTCTGAGCCGAATTTAGAGACAAGTGTGGAAATAATATCATCAGCCTCTGCAGACTCAACATCAATAACTCGATAAGGAAAATACTCCTTGAGTTCTGCACGAATCTTATTAAGACATTCGAACAGAGCCTTCCAGTCAAGTTCTGACTTCTCGATATTCTTTTTACGATTGGCCTTGTAATAAGGAAAGATCTGCTTGCGCCAGTAGTTTGTATTATCGCAAGCAATAATCATTTCGCCATATTCATCAGAGAACTTCTGACGATAAGAACGAATAGAATTAAGAATCATATGGCGAACCATATTTTCTTCTAGTTGAGCATTAGTATGATTGCCAAGCTGCATCAACAGATTAGACAACATAACCTGATTCAAGTCAACAATAATCACAAATCACCTATTCAGTTTCTTCAGGTTCATCCAGAGGTTTTAGATCTAGTTCCAACTTATCAGCAATCTTAAATGCACCTTCTTCCTTGGGATGAGGAACGAAGATAGCTTCGGACACCTGCTGAAAAGGATGGTGCATATCATAGTGCTTTAGCATCAAAGAACGCAAAGCTTCCACTATGAGTGCGCCATCCTTAACATCGACATCTACATCATCTTCGATGAGACCGAAACCAGCAATGTCTAATTGATTGAAAATCATTGGAACCAGATTTTGGATAGTTTCTTGGATATGATAATGTCTCATCATTTCCATATTATGTTGGATATCCTCGAGAGTAATATCTTTGTTAGCGTTCTTACCCTTGGGGAAACTCACGACATTATTCGAATTATTAGACATATAATACCTTATATTTTATAAGAAGTCAATAGTATTTATACCTTGTAGACAAACATTTCTTTGGGAAATTTACGAGACTCTTCGTCGGGATATTCAGCTTTGAGATCGTTTAACATTACTTCCCATTTGTTCTTGATAAATTCTACATTGTTCTTGTTATCTACATAAACTTTATTAAAGGCGATCATGTTGTCTTGCTTTTTGTCACGAACGAGACGAATAGCTGCTTGTAGATTACCAGCGAATACACCAGCGTGTTTCTGAACATCTTCCATATTAACATTATACATTACATTTAAACCACCCGAAGTTTCTGGTAGAGCTCCGAGATTCGAATGAACACAAACCAATCCTGCAGACATAGCCTCTAGCATAGCAATACAAGAAGTCTCTGTCCAAATAGAAGGATAAGCAAAAATATGATACTTATTGAGTTCTTCTCTTAGTTGTTCGTTTGGAGTGAAACCATGATAAGTCATCTGAGGATGATTACGAATTGTTTCGTATAATTCTTCAAACTGTTTATCTGCTTCTTCCCATCCATAGATTTTAAAAGAAGAGTAAACGTGTAGATGAATATCTGGATTTGTTTCAGCCAAATGTTCGAACACTGGAACAAGAATAGCCAATCCACGCTGTGGTGTTGAGGTATATACCAAATGAATCTTACCATCATCTGGCTTTTCTAAACAAAAAGCAGGAGCAGGAGTAATACCATGATCTAGAACAATAGACTTATCATCCATTGGCAAACCATGAATCAAATTATAACGGCTATACTGCCAATTAGAAACGAAAACAAATTTATGAAACTTATTTCGCCATTCAGTGTCTCTGAAATTTTTAGATTCAGGGTCTTCGGGTAGATCATGACACCAAAGAATACGAATTTTGTTTTCGTCCAAATCACGTGTTCTAGAACAAATAATTTGAAAGTCTTCAAGCAAGCTTTCTGGAAGCATAGAAGCAAGCTTACGTTTAACTAATTCAGTTCCACCATTTGCCTTTATAGAAATTTCATTCTCTTCAAAACCACTCATTAATTTCCACCCACATTCTGTTGAATAATTGTTACTGCTTCAAGAAGGTTCTTAGCATAAAAGTCTGGTTTAATATGTAACCATTCTGAAGGAGCACTATAAATGTCACCAAGGTATATAGTCTTGACTCCGGCACGGTTGCCAGCAACAACGTCACGCCATGTATCACCAATCATCCAGCTACGTTCTTTAGTAACCATCCATTCTTTAATGATCTTATTTAACATACCAGGATTAGGTTTATACTCTTCAGTTCCACGTGTTCTTGCTGCCTGAATTGTATCTACATTCAAATCATTTTTGAGACATTGATGAATAACATTCATAGTATCTTCTGTTGTATATCCATCATCAACATCTGGTTGATTTGTTACAACATGCAAAGAAAACCCAAGAGCTCTTAATCCTTTAATTGCCTCTTCAACACCATCAATATAATTGAATTCTGCAAAATACCAAGGACAAACATGCTTTGGGTTTTCTCTTCCATGCACGAGCTCATTAATAGTTCCATCACGGTCAAGGAATACTGCTTTTACCATTTCTCACCCCAATAATAAATGGTGGCGATTAATCGCCACCTGTTATATATTACGCTTGTCTGTCAAGGAATACAGTTTCAATCTTCTTTGCTTCAAAGAAGACCTTAACGAGATTGACTACAGCTTTTTCATTAAATGGCTTGCAAGAAAAGACATCTAAGTAGACATCATTTGTCTCGTCAACAAAGTGAGCACAAATATTACTTGTCTCAATTAATTGAACTAGAGTATAACCAGCCTTATTACCTGTACCAAACTTTACAATCTGTGGTTCACCATAAGCAACCATGTCAATATCCTTGACTAACTGCTTAGTAAATTCATGGATTGTATTATAATCTGTAATAGTGTTGTGGTTACACTCACCTGCATTAATAATAAGATGATGTCCCCAATAGGTCTTTTCGCTCATGTATCTCTCCTATGAGTATTGATAAGGATCTAAAATTTCAACATACTCAATAGAGTCGATGCGAAAAGAACGCCATCCACCCTTCATCACATCCCATACAGCAAGAACATCTTGGTTCTTGTCATGGAAATCTTTTTCTTGTGTCTCTTCGTTTACATAATTGGGTGGTAGAAGTTGTGGCATAAGAGTGCAACGCATCTCACGCTTTTCACCATTTACCTTTGTGAAATGAACTGCCATTACATTCTTGCGCAGATCTTGAAGCAACACGTTGCGTTCATACATAGCCATAATTTATGCTCCGTGATAATTATCTTCCAACAGAATCTTACGAGAGTCTGATGTTTCCTCAGTAAGATGTCGCTTCAACTGCTCAAAGCCACCGATGTTAAATCCATCGAGGACAATTACAGGAAACGTCTTAGCTTCAGGAAACTTTGTTAGCAGAACTTCTCGTGTGAAGTCTTCGTCTAACTTATACTCAATGAAATCCTTTCCGTGCATACGAAGCATTTGTTTTGCTTGATCACAGAAAGAACAATTATTTTTTGAATAAATCTCAATAGCCATTAAAATAAATCTCCCAATATATATTTACTTCATCAGGGTTATATGGATTGTAACCCTGTAAGATCATATCTGTCTCAACCATAAATTCTAGATCGCTACTCATTTCCATTACATCCTCCACACTAGACATTATATTATAAACTGTATTTTAGGAAAAGAAAAGTTCTATTTTAAAGACAACTCTTTGTCTTTAAGCGATGTTTCGTATTTATTCATTTTGTCAATGTAACCACGATTACGTAGTTCCTTGAATACAAGATTCTCTCTACCGAACTCGCCATACTGTTGAAGAGAAGCTGTGCGCATATTCTTAAAACGAGCTTTCATATTTTCAAAAGCATCAACACCCATTTTAGAATTGATCATGTGATCAATAGCGTGCATATAATGTGTGACTTTTTGTTTTAGAAGATGATCGTTCTTAAAATCATAATCAATCTTACGAGGCTTCTGTAGCCATTCATCTTTTGTCAGGCAGTAAATGCCTTGATTCTTTGGATACTTTAAAGTCTTGTCCTGTGCGTATGGTTCAAGGGGATAGCCATAAACATCTACGTTGTGAGTGAGAGTCCACAAAGACTTCTTATCTTGTAGATACTCTTCTACAAATTTAGGATCAGAAAATAGTTTAGAACGGTCAACCATAACGTGAACGTCAATGTCGGATTTGCTAGTGTAATTATAATTAGCATTACCACCTGTCATAATAACATGATCGATCATTGACTTTGGAATTTTGGCAAAATCTGCCCAAGTATAAGCAAACTTCAGAAGAGCCTTACGGACTTCTGGTTTTAGTTTATCTTCGGTTCTCCAAATCTTTGGATTTAACTCGTCATGATATTGAAGAGTTAATTTTAATTCAGACAGATATTCGCCAAAATTTAGCATGTTTCCTCCAGAATGTTATGTATTATTTATAATCTGGAGATTTGCATATCTTACTTACGCTTGACGTAAGAAGCTTTTGTATTTCCCTTTTCTAGGACTTCAAATCCATTATTGAATAGATGACTTTCTTCTACGACCTTATCATGATCATACATACCAATATCATCAAAGACAAATACTGCGCCGACTGGAGCTCTCTGAACAAAGAATTCGCACTCTACATTAAGAGAAGCATTGTCATGAGGACCATCAAAGAACACAAAGGCGTATTCTGTTTCTAGAGTCTTGCGCTGATCGTATACTGGAACACCATCAGCATAACGCTTGAAGAACTCTGTATCTTCTAGACAAAAGAAAGTGAAGTTTAGGCCAGCGTTATAACCATAATAATACAGAGAAGGGATTGTGCGATTACGCATTTCATTATCATAATCTAACTTAATTGGTGTTGTCTTCTCTGCGTCATCAACATCACCATCCTTAACAGCATCAGGCCCATAATGTAATGCCAATCCCTTATTTGTATAAGGATAATCAATATTACCATAAGGATCAATACAAAACATTGAACGGTTATTATTACCAGTTGCAACAAGAGTATCAATAATCATCTTGGCCGAGCCGCCACGACGAGAACCGATCTCAACAATAGCACCAGGAGTTTCTCCTACATTTGCTACTGCGTTAACTAGAATTTCATACTCTGTAGAATCAACGCCAAATACTTCTTCGTCACTAAATCTAATAATTGCCATTTTATACTCCCATCATTACCTTAACAGTTCCGGCTACATATAAACCAAGAACAACAACTTGAATAACTAACAAAGAAAGTTTTCTCCAATGTAATGCCAGCATAAACCAGAAAAAATTTCCCAATACATTTATATATAGATTCAAAGGATATATGTTCCAAGAATTAAAAGCAACTCCAACAATTAAAGTTGCTGTTGCTAAAACTTCTACTATAATCCAAAATCTAGTGCTGAAATAATCAGTAGAAATCCACAATTTCGTCTGCGATGCCATATTTCACTGCCTCCTTGGGCGTTAACCAAACATCTTCTGGCGGTAACAAATACTTTTTAATTGTTGCCTCTGTTTGTCCAGTGCACTTTTTATAATGATCTATAATGCGCTGGCTTGTATTATTAAATTCTTTTACTGATGCATGTAATTCATGCTCTTTGCCAATTGTTCCCCATGAAAACTGATGAGAAAGAATTGCTGTATTTCGTGTAACGTAACGATGTCCTTTCGCTCCAGCCATAAACGTAAGTAGACCACAAGAAGCAATTTCACCAAGTCCATACATATACACCGGGATCTTAGAGCCTTTGATTGTATCAATAAGAGCAAACGCAGAAGGAACTTCGCCACCAGGAGAGTTGATGATAAACTTCATAAACTTCGGGCGATCTTTTTTCATTAGATTACGGGCGAGAATAAACCTTAATGCATCGCCGGTAGAATTAGCGTCGAAAGTTGAATTGAAAAGATAATAGTGATGATCTTCTATACTAGGGATATCTATGTTCTTATCCTCTTTTTCTATGTTCAAAGTTGCCTCCATGATAAAAAGGGAGGCACGGACATTGCCTCCCTTATACTTATATTACTTCTGGATATGCATATGGTCAAAATGACCAGCAACACGCCACAGAACTGTATAGCCAGCTGCTCGTGCTCGTGCAGCAATTGCATCGAACTTACGACTATAGCCGGAATGTGCTTCATATACGCCACGGCCAACATTAACGTCGATCGCACGCCCAGAATAATGCGCCCAACCATGATGAACATGATGAACGCCGCCGAATGCTGGGTGTTCGGATACTCTTAGACCCATATGCTGCAACATATGTCCATAAGAAACAATTGATGCAGAAATTGGTCCAGAGTAATGATGTGAGTATGTAGAATATCTCTTACTGTGATAAGCAGAATGCTTAACACGACGATTAATTGGAGTCATAACTGACCAACCCTTTTCAGGTCCGCCAAGTAAATCACCAATTGGATCAAAAGATACTTCTTCGTGTTGTGAATACTGAGTATTCTGGCTAGTGCGACTTGCTTCGGCTGTGCTGCTGAACGCAAACATAGCCACTGCTGTCGCAGTAGCAAAAATAATCTTATTCATTTTGGATTTACCTTTCTGTTGTGTGCAACCGACTCTTAACACGGATGGTAATTTAAATGTGCGGTTCCTGAGAAACCTAGAGCACGAGCCACG
>Ga0208485_1000301_pt1 | contig 15042 bp, 9 predicted proteins | sample LakMenEpi27Jul12_FD_150707 | JGI IMG/M metagenome (GOLD analysis project Ga0208485, IMG submission 150707) | Freshwater microbial communities from Lake Mendota, WI - 17JUL2012 deep hole epilimnion (SPAdes) | ecosystem: Environmental > Aquatic > Freshwater > Lentic | place: Lake Mendota, Madison... | reverse complement strand
CTTTTCCGCACCTTTTGCTGATTGTATTTTATTTGAATCAAGTTTCCATTTCTTATCTAACGACGCTTTACCAATTGTTATATCATTCGATATTTTAGAAATTATTTCTTGTAATATTGCGTGCGTTCTTCTTAATGATAACTTAAAGTTATAGTTATTATCGGCAACCGCTGATGTTGATGAAAGAATTGTAATTTTTACATCCTCAACAGTTTTACCTGATATATCAAGTTTAAGTGTATCAAGTTTAGTGTTAAAATCTGTGTAACCAGTTGTTAACTTACTATAAGATTCATCTAAAACATCTTTTAATCTTTGTGCAGCATTTAATGTATCTCCACTGCTTGTTAAATTTTTATAACCCAATAATTCTAAATCTTTCTTATCTTTAGATGTATTTCTATTATATATAAACATAACATCATTACCTAAATTTGTTTTAGATGTTTCTTTAGCACTTATTAATGAATCATAAAATGTTTTATATGATTGTCCTGAAATATAATCATTACCCTTAGGAAAATCATTTGGGAATTTTAAATTAATATCTAACTTAATTGGTTTTGATTGAGCGGGTTTTGCGAGGTCTTCTCCGCCAGGTGCGGGTTTTTCAGTTTCAGGAACTTCTAATTTAAATTGAGGTATTTCATTAATTGGTCCACCTTCATCCAAATATTGTTTTATTAAATCAACATCACTTCCGTCAAGTGTTGTATATGTTCTTATTAAACTGTAAAAATCGATATCTTTACAACCCGCGAAAAATGAATTAATATAATCATCCGCAGCCTCATCTGACATTCCTTTAAAATGTTCTCTCGTTAATAAGTTCAATATACTTGGGTGATCCACAACTACTTTAAAGGAAACCTGTCCACTTCTTTCCGTATTTTGATATGTATAAATTGGTTCGGGTCTACCTAAAAATGTGTTAGATTCCCATCTCGCATTATTTTGTTCTGAAACTTTTAAATCGTATGGTGGAAACCACATAACTCTACCACCATTTGGTCCTCTTTCACAGTATGGTAAATCCAATACCGTAAATCCTTGTAATGTAGACGATTTCCACGCTAAGTTTTCAATTGAAAACATGTATTTTTTCGCATAAAACCCTTTTCCATCTTTGTCTCTTCCAAATGGATAACCATCAACAATATTAGTTGAACCAGCAAAGTCTTTATTACCATTTGACATTGGTCCTATATTAAGGTTCCACGTGTCGGACATAACACTTGCATCAAACTTTCTTATATTAGTTCTTCTATACGGTCTTGTTGACCTCTGATAAAACTTTCTATCAAGTGGTTCACCATGTAACGGCATTATGTCACCATAGTTCATATATGACCTATCCTTGGTCCATACTCTACAATATTCAACACCAGCATCTTCTCCCTTACCATCAAGGTACTTAACCGCAGAACCTCTTGAAATTTGTATATTACCGTCTTTAAACGCTCTACTTGTTTGATCTATAACATTACCAATGTGGTCAAATCTTGAACCATCTTTTGGCATCGAATTTAAAATCTCTTGAGTTAACCCTAAAATAGAATCTTCCCTGAAACCATATTTCGTTGATAAACTTTCTTCTAATTTTGACCTTTCGGATTCCCATTCATTGTTATCCTTACCTAATTTATTTTGGGAATTAGAACTATACCATGTTAAGTTACCACCAATATTACCACCTTGTGAAATTGGTCTTGTTTTGGTTGGATTATTAAATAGGTTAGCAGCGACATCGTCAAACATTACACTTAAGTAATATGGACTTTTAACAGGTCTATCGTTAAAGTCACTCATCGCTCTTTTAACATCATCACCTCTATCGTCACCAATATATGCCTTACCCGCCGGAGCCTCGGTTCCTAATATATTTTTTACACCTTGAGCAACTTTATCTATAAAACTAAAAATTTTACTACTGTTTTGTGATCTCGCAGTTGTAGTATAGTTTGGTGCGTATGTGTTGAATGTTAAACCATCAAATAATCTTTGTTTTTGACCTTCACCCATATATTCAATGAATAAATCTGAAGGTTTTCTTGATGGTTTAGGTCTTCTTTGTATGCCAATTAATGAACCAATAGCACCTGTTATATCTTGTATTAATCCACCTACAGCAGTTCTTGCTTCAGGTCTAAAATTAGGTGTTGGGTTTAATGGGTTTGTTAAATAATCTCCCGGTATTTCACTAAATGGTAATTGTGTACCACTTAAGGTTTGTAAAAAATCAATCGCCTTTCCGGGTAATGTTTTTGCTACGGTAATTTTATTATTAGATTCAACTAATGGTTCTTTACCTGTTAATATATTTGATAAAGTGGCAGTGTTCCCATCTAACGCATCGAGTAATCTAATTCTACCCGTAGTTGCCGTTTCTAAATTTCTTTGTACTCTTGATAAAACAGGTCCCTGTCTATCGTTTTTAATAGTGTTTGCTGCAAATTTAAATAATTCAGATTCAGTATCATATGATGATGAACCCATTATTCCAATTAAATTATAATTTGGGGAATTGGTTGGAAAATATGGATAAAGTCCTAAGTTTCTTGATATAGGTAAAATATCTAAATTTTCCCTAATAATATAATCAAGTGGTCCAAATGTGTTGTTGTTCTGTACCTTAACTAAAGTTTCTCTTCTATTGTCATCAACATCACCCGGATCAAGATTCGGTTGTATAGTTACATTTTGATATATGTCAGGTATGTTAGGTTGATTTAAGGTCTTACCTAAGATAAAATCTCTGAACTTTTTTGTGGAATCAAAATCTAAGTAACTTGGCATTATTTTCTTTTATCTATAAATAGGTATGAACGAGAAATATTAAAGAGTTAAGTAGTCTTTAGCGTCGGAATTTCTTAATACATCTTTCCAAACACCCTGACTTCTCATTATTTCATTTGTTAGTTGGTCACCAATATTCGGTACGGTAACGTTTAAATTAACATTTTTTGTAGTTTGTGTGGGTTGTTGATTTGTTGTCTGTGTCTGTGTTGATTGTCCACCAAAATACTTATTAAATTCTTCGGTAATTTTATTCTTAAGCTTTTCACCTTTATCTCCTAAATATTCCGCAGCGGCACTAACCAAAGGGTTATCGTTTAAGAATTTATTAACTAAATTTTGAGCACCTTCAATACCTGATTTAATTAAATCTGGATTATTTTTAAATGTTTCATCCGCAAACTTGGAAACATTATCTAACGCCATTTGTGTTATATTGTCAAGACCTCCACTACCATTTATACCGTCTCTACCGATTCTTGTTAGATTCCTTAATTGCATTTGTACTAATGCGGCAACATCTCTTTGGATGTTTTCAACATTGTCTAATTGGTCTCTAGCAATGTCCTCTACACTCATTTGTTTAAACTGTTCTCTGTTTTGTAATAAAGCATCGATAGTTGTTTGACCTAAATCTTCTATCGCTTTACCTTGTGTATCGATACCTAATTTTTTCTGTAAACTTTCAGGAACATCAATAATCATTTTACCACCCTCCATTCTTGAAAGGTTAGTTAGGAATTCTTGATCTTCAGGTTTTAAATTTAACCCCTTACCCATTAATGCAGTACTTGCTGCTAATCTTTCTTGAGACGCTATTGCAGTTCTTGTAAGTTCCTTATAATCAATACCAAGAGTTTTCGCCATTTCCCTCGCTCTTCTTAAATTAACTCCTGATATTTCAAACCTACCTTGTTCACTATTATATGTTGCTAAACTACCTGCCGCCTCAATTAATGCATCTTGTAAACCTTCAACGTTATTTGTTGCCATATACATCAACTTAAGTGGGTCGTTAAAATCACCAATTGCACCACCTAATACTTGTAAATTTGCAGATAACTCTATTGCTTTATCGGGGTCCATAACGTTTTCCGCAATTTTAAATGCTTCACCCATACTAAGTCTAAATTCAGTTGCCTTCCTTGACATCTCTGCCAATCCCTGTATACCATTTTTAAAACCAAACTCATTTAGTTTTTCAATATTTGTTCTTAAATCTTGTGTTGTTTTTTTACCTGAAAGTCCTAATTCTATTGAAGCCTTTCCCGCCTTTTCAATTGCTCTCGTGGTATCACCGGCACCAACACCAATTTTTTCAAACTGTGATATTGCCTCTCCCATGTCTTTTATGTTACCAATAAATGCTCTTGAGGTGGCAAACGTACTTTCAATTGTTTTTTGTGAGATTAAATTAAAACGACCGGATTCCTCCATGATTTTTTGAATCATCTCTTTTACGTTTGTCATACCGTAACCGAATCTAATGCCGGCCGCGGTTGAGTCTACGATATCGTCTCTTAATGATTTTGATAAATCTCCAGCAATACCAATATTTTCATTGATATCCGTTCTAAGTTGTGATTCTCTCTTTACTTGATTTAAAATTTGATCTCCAGCAACACCAATCATTCCAAACAATGATTTTATACTAAGACCGCCTTTTTGTACAACTTCTAATAAATTTCCAACTCTAACAATTTCATCACTAGAAAATTGTGATATTTGTTCTGAACTAAAGGCAGAAATTGAAGAGTTTAACGCTCCCGCAATTGAACCTGTCACACCCGCACCAGATGATGTAGATATTGGATTTCGTCTATTATTATTTTGACCATTTAAAGATTTTAAAGCGGTTTGCATTTCAGATTTAAATTTATCTGAACTCATGGTGGCTTTGATTTTCTCTAATTCACCGATTGGGTCACCACTTTTAAGTGCTTCTAATATTCCTGACATAACTATAAATAGATTATTGTTTGTTTTCTATTTCAATTATGTAGTTAACATAGTATCTTCTTAGATAAATTGGCATAGTGAGTAATTCACTATAATTGAAACCTTTTTTAATTAAATATAAAAACTCATCAAGCTGAGTTTTCCTATATTCCATAGAAAGGGCGAAAAAACTCAACCCCGAATCCGATATTAACTTGGATTGTGTCTCCTGACGGGGTGGTTGTTGTTTGGACTAAATCTAATCCGGGTTTGTTATCTCTTACGAATTTTTGAAAATCTTGTGAATCTTTAATTGGTAATGTTTCAATGAAATTTCTAATATTCATTTGATCTTTATTACCTTGTACTGATTTAATCATCATTTCAAGTCTTTTTGTAACAATAGGTGCAACACCAATACCGTTCCAACTAACCTTAATTTGTTCTAAATCGTTTTCTTGTTTTTGTGTTAAGAATTTAAAAGTAACTCCCACTTTAGATTTTTCCATGAAATAAGAATACTCCCCGTTTGAATCTTCAGGTAAATTAAAATCTTTAATTTTTAATGTTGATAAGTCTATTTCAAATGTAAATGGTTCTCCCGTTTTTGGGTCATTTGCCGTGATTTTATATTCAGAACCAAATGCGGTATTTCTCAAAAATATAAGAATTGCTTGTCTATCTTCATCAACAATATCGTCGACATTAATGTCCTTATCTAATATTTTTCTTTTTAATAATTCGTCAACAACCGTATTAGTTGCCACTAAATTCGGTGATGATAAGATATTCTCATCGGCGGCGGTAAGATATGCCACTCGTAATGATTTCTTTTTATTTTGGTAATGAATTCCTTTACTTGGTAATTCAACCACGTCGTATGCGATTGTTGGGTCTATTCTAAATTCTTCCATAGGTATAATTTAACTAATAACTATACCAAAGTAAAGTTTATATAAAAAATAAAGGAGTGTCGTCGAAACAACACCCCAATATAAGCAGATTATTTTTATTATAAGATTAGTAAACTTGAATACATCTATCCATTCTTAAAGAACATGTGATAGAGGCTAAATCATCTCTTGAGTAGTCTAATTCATTGAAGTTCAAGTCAGTAATAAACGCTCCTTGAATAATCCATTTTTCAACTACAACACCTGTTGGGTCAAGCATTTCTAATTCAATATCTTTTTTATATCCAGCAGCATAACCCATTCTACCTGTAACTGATTCCGCATGTAAACGGAACCACTCCATTAAAGCTTGAGACGCTGAAGGACCAATTGGGTCTTTAAATGTCATTCTAATTTCATTCCACTCGAATCTACCTGCAACATATGTTGAGGTGTTCAAGAAAGGAATTGCAACTGAGTTAATTTTTGCTGAAGGTCTAGCCGCCGATGTTACATACCATTCATTGATACCCAAAGATGATGGGAATCTAACGATAAATCGGTTTACTCTTTTCGGTTCGTATGGAACCGGCATTTTCATTAATAAATCTGCCATTTTGTATTTGTTAAGTTTTTTAGTTATTTTTACCTTCTAATAAATATACCTCAAATGGAAATAATTTTTTTTAAGATTATATATCAGAAATAGTTGTTTTTATCAATAATTTTTCGTAGTTTTTTACAAGCCCCAGTATTACCAGTTCCAGTATAAAATTTCTCTAATTATCTATCATTAAATATAAATACTAGTTTAACTAGTTCTAGTATACTGGATTGGGTATAATTGTATAAAAATTATAAAATATGTTTCCACGTGGAACATCTAAGAAATAAGAAAGGGTTCCACAACGGGAACCCTTATCTATTTTATATCTCCTTTTAGATTAGATATTTTCAAATGAAGCTCCTGTTGGAGTAATGATGAACTCTACATCAATAAATTCAAGAGAACGAGTTGGTTTGATATAAATCTTACCTCTCAATGTATTAGCGTCAATGTCCTCAGGATCACTTGATACCGATACACGGAACTCATAAAGACCTCTTTCCTTCTTAATTGATTCCAAAATTGGGTTTACCAATCTTAAGAACTCATTTCTAACCTGTTCGTCATTTTGTTCAAATAACAATCTAACAGCAACCGCAGAAATTAATTTTCTTGCTCTTAAAAGTAATCTTCTTACGTTGATTCTATCAAGTGCCGATTCTTTAACTTGTAAGGTTTTGTTACCCCAAATAATTGTACCTGTATCAGAGAATGTTGCGATTGGGTTTATTCTGTTTTTGTAAAGGTTATCTCTTTCATCAAGTGTTAATTTCTTAAACGCTTTGATTGAGTTAACAATACCTCTTGAGTAACCCGCCACCGCGAACCAAGGATATGATACATTATCTGTCAATGCAATGTTTCTTACAACCTCCGCAGTTGGTGGGATGTAAAGTTGTGTGGCATTGTCAGTGTCTCTTACTTGAATCCAAGGCCAATATGTTGCTGAATAGTTAGAATCTAATCCTAAGTTATCAACTTCTTCAGAAATGTCGTCTGCCGATGTAATAAATTCAGGACCCGGAGCGTTCATGATATATAACGAATCCGCTCTTTCGTTTTCTACCATATCAATTGCTTGATTTACTAGTGAACTGTGATTTAAGAAATCGATACCAGGAGTTGCAAATACATTAATATCAACAGCTTCAGGGTTTGCAAATGTCTCAATACCTTGTAAATAAGAGTAGTAATCAGAATTAGCAACATCAACATTAAACACACCACCATTGTCTTGGTTGTTAAGTGTATATGTAGATTTACCAAAAATGTTAGCATCTCCGAATGTTCTTACGTTTCTATAGATGTCCCATCCATCAAAACCACCACATACCGCAAATGTAAATTTACGATTTGCTAATGTTGTAAGTTTATTACCTGTTCCTGATTGACCCTCTAAATCATATGGAGTTGTTTTAAACGCATATCCTGAGTTTGTTGCCCCTGTGATAGTTGATGCATTTGATGATAAGTGGAAACCGTGTGTTACACCATTTGCACCTAAACCCTTATATTTCAATAAATCTCTGTCAAAACCAATTTTAGAAGAAAGACCTAATGATACTTTTCTAATTTTATCACCACCTTCAATATTTTCAGAACCATCTGCGTCGTATGTTACAACATCACCAGCGTCATAGTAATCTGTTTTATATAAAACATCACCTAATTGTGAACCAGAACCAAAACTTGAATTAGTTGTAAATCCTTTGAACCCTGATGGGAAAGCATCTGTTGGGTGACTACTTGCCATTGACAACATTATATACTTTGAACGTAATTCATATTCACCATCTGATGTACCCACTTTTCTAGCAACATAACCTGGTAAATCAGGATTCATTGAACATCTTGAATATTTCTCAAGAACTACTTGATTGTCATCTGTATCGTTAAAATCACGTACAATTAAATCAAATTCACCCGTTTCAAGATTAATATTTTGAACTGTTATTTTAACTTGGAAGTTAGCGGCTTCACCGTCTGATATCGTAATAACATCAAACAAATCTGAAACGTTACCACCACGTACTTCTGAAACTACAGTTGGTGACAATGTCGTATCCCAAGATTTTATAAAGTTATCACCATCACTTTCATAAGCTTCGGTTAAACTTAAACCTCTTACATATCCTCTTTGGAACGCCTCTTTTAATAATTTTGGATAAACTTCATGAACATAAAGAGGAAATTCGGTTCTACTCTTATCAAATACACTTGTACCTAATACTTTTGTGATGTATTTTGTGGAAGTTGTATCTAAAGAACAAGTGTAAGATTTAGCACCCGTCGAACCCGTAACATTAATAATAAATTCACCTAATGGATTAATTTCAATGTTATCAACATCTTCAGTTATTGAGAAATAACCGTTTGTTGTAATTTCATGTGACAATGTGTTTCCACTATAACCACCTCTTGATCTCAAACCAGCAACAACTACGTTATCATAATCTGAGTTTAAACTAGCGTTATATGTGTATTTTGTTACATCAAATCTAGTTGTCCCACTATTGTAAATAAATTTATATGAATAAACTTCATCATTATTACTTGACACTAACGTATTGTACCATTCTTTTCCATTTACATTAACGTCATATAATTTACCTGTTAATGGAGAAACCACTTCGGTTCCTGTTGGTTCAGACCCTGTACCCAATTCTCCCATAATAAACCAGTTATTATGATTTGCAGATGTGAACCCACTAAAAGTTTTGAAAATATAATCGGTAATTGAATCACCATCTATTGATGTTTTACCCGATAATTCAGCGTAAAGAGTGCTACTTGTTAAATTTGCCATGGTGTTACCTGACATTACTAAACCTGTTGTTACTCCACTGTATGTACCTAAGTTAATACCTCCGATTGTTTTGATACCAAATGTTTTGTTTGGTTTATATCCTGTCAAACCTAAAATTCTTGTTACGAATAATTGGTTAGACTCTTGTAAATAAGATTTAGCAACATAAGGAAGTTCATATTTTGGATTTAAGTTACCGTCCTTTTCTGGAGAAGTACCACCAAAATATGTTTTAAATTCGTCGAAATCTGTAATTAAAATTGGTTCGAATGCTGGACCTTTTAATGTCTCACCCACTAAACCCAATGTTGTTACTCCGACGCTCTGTGCTACGAATGTTAGATCCTTCTCAGATGTGTAGACACCTGGAGAAACGAATACTCTGTTTGAATTTGCCATCGATTTTTGTTTGGTTAATTAATTTTATTAGTTATCTAATAAATATCTTTGTTTTTACCAAAGATTTCCCTACTTTTTTAAAAAAGATATATTTATATCTTTTATTATCTTTTATTATCCTTCTATATGGAAAACAAGCAGAAAAACGTAAAAATCAGTGACAAACACCACGAAATGTTAAAAATACATTGTGAAAAAAATGGATTAAAAATCTATAAAGTTTTAGAAAAATTTATAGAGGACACCTGTAAACCTAAAAAGAAAGACATTTACGGAGAAAGTTAGTGTAAGTATGTAACACCAATTACTGAACCGATAACAGGGACACCTAATAATGTTACTTGATTTGTTCCCGTAATGTCAAAACCAGAACCCTCCTCTTCAACAAGACCGTTAATATCTAAGGTAACAATCGCATCTATTGAATTTAATAACGTAAATGATACTGAACCGCCGTTATATGTGTAATATTCTGTCGAAACTTGCATGGTCTTACCGTAAGTGTCAACAATGATATTATTTCGTCCTTTATAATATGTTATAATAATAGTACTACCTTCTGAAGGGGCCTCACTAAAAGTAATTTTTGATGTAGTAGAAACGTGGAAATATTCAACATCTCTTTCTTGTAAAAGACCGTTAACTGAAACATTAAATAAAATACCAATACTTTCACCAACACTAAATTGGGTTTGCATACCATCACCCGTAAATGACATTACGGTAATATCGATAATTTTATTAACAAATTTCTTTTGATAACCCTTTGGTTCAATAAATTCATTTAACAATATCATTCTACTAATTGCTGGTTTTACTTCAAATTCTTCCGAATCTATAAGGAAACCTAACATTGTGAATTTATAATTCTGTAAATAAAATCTACGACCATCTATAAGTTCCATCGGTGTATTATCCTCAATACTGTCTAATATTAATGGTACATAGTGACCCTTTACGGTGGTGTACGCTTGTCTAGATGAGAATTTTTGTAATACTATCTTATTGAACTTGTTTAAATCTCTAATTTTAGTACATACAATATTAATTTCATATGTAATATCAATTGCCACTGGTTGTGGCATTTTATAAACGTCCGCACCTAATTGACTTCCGTTCCAAGTTGGTACCGAAGCGTAATAAAATGTACTTCTATCAGGTATGGTTCTTTGCACTACTGGATTTGTTCCGGGTTGAACCTCAGGTCTTCTAACAATAGATACAAAAGGTAATTTCATGTTACCATCATCATCCGAAAATTCCCAATTATTTGAAAACTCACCCCACCTTTGTATGGTTAATATTCTTGGTATAATTGGAATAGTATTACCGTCACTAACCACCTTGAAATTGGTTTTAACGAAGTCTAACATTCCACCATCTAAATCCTCATGTAATATGGAATCGGGTAAGTACGAGTCTGATTTAGTTATTCTATCCAATAACTCCTGTCTTCTCTCAATTACCTGTTTACCTTGATAAGTTTCCCTACCTGCGTACACATCAATATTATTTTTTCTTTTAGGTACACCCATATTATACGCCTCTAAATTCGGATTCCTGTGCCGGTACACATGTTATAGTTCTATAATGTGGTTTGAAACCAAACATTTTATGTTTATTATCGGATGTTACTCTACCATCATTTGACACTGTGTAATATCTTAACCTTTCTTCACTGTCTGAATATCCAATAAAATCACCATATCTAATATCAATTTTTAACTCCTCCAAGTGAGTAATATAAACGGATAATGTTAAATTACCCGGTTCAGCGTAACGATTTAATCCATTTTTATAAGATGAGTTTTTAGGTTCGTCTATTTTAACCAACGCATTAAACTCAATCGGAGGTAGATATTTTACTTGGTCCTTTCCCACTTCCGCATAAATGTCATCCGTAACCGTATTTTGTCTATCAACACGATAAAGGACTAATTTCATATTCAAATCACCATGTAAGTACTCTTGACCCATCTGAATATTGATGTTAAAGTCATCCTGTGAAAAGAATTTACTAAGTCTTGTAATTGGAACCTTGTTATTCATATCCTAATAAATAGTTTAATCTTACAATCTATTTAGTTATATTATATTATATTATGGAAACAAAAATTCCCGAGGTAGAGGCTCGTAACATTTTATCAACATATGAGGGTTCTAATAATCAATTATTAGAATGGAAGAGAAAATTAGTGGAAGTTAAAAATTTTAAGTTAACAAGACCACAAGCTGAGTATGTTTTTAAATTTAAAGACGTTACCCCAAAAGTTGCAAGAAAACATATCAATATAGTTAGTACGTTTGGTGAAAAGATAATGGAAGAAAGATTACTTCCAATACCACCGACTAAAATTTGGTGTGAAAAATTATTATGTGAATCGGATAAAGCATATCATATATGGGGTAAGGTTTTAGAAAGTGATCAATTAAACGCGATGTGGTTACCCAAGGCAGCAATAGTACAGGAGGAAAAGAAATTAAATAGAGTTATTGATTATTCCCCCTATAGTACAAGACCTCCAATGGACCATCAAAAAATTGCTGTTGAAAAATTATTGGCTAATGATAAATTTATTTTGGCGGATGATATGGGTTTAGGTAAAACAACTTCTGCGGTAATTGCTTCGTTAGAAAGTAAAGCGAGGAAGATACTTATTGTTTGTCCCGCATCTTTGAAAATAAATTGGGAGAGGGAAATAAGAAACTATTCTGATAGAAAAGTTTTAATTGTCGAAGGACGTAAATGGGGTTCCACTTTTGATTTCTACATTATTAATTATGATATTATTAAAAACTACCACACTACAGACAAGAGTGAAGATAGCGACGATTATAAATTATTGGTTAATGCCAATTTTGACTTGGCAATCGTAGATGAGGCTCACTACATTTCAAACGCAACCGCAAACAGAACTCGTTTATTAAATGATGTTCTTGAGACCATACCAAAAGTTTGGTTATTAACGGGTACACCAATGACATCAAGACCAATAAATTATTTCAATTTATTAAAGATTGTTGAGTCACCATTAACCTTAAATTGGCAAGCGTATGTTCGTAGATATTGTAAAGGTTACCAATTCAATGTTGGTAATCGTAAAGTTTGGAACACAAGTGGTGCAAGTAATTTAGATGAACTTCGTGAACGAACTAAAAATCTTGTTCTTCGTAGAATGAAAACTGACATTCTTGATTTACCCGAAAAAATTGTTACACCTGTGTTTGTTGAATTGAGTAGTAAGATGTACGATGAAGAGTTAGAAGAGTTTACACGTATCAGTAACGATAAGAAAAATGATGAGACAATAACTGTGACATTAAATCGTTTAATGAAAATTAGACAACTTATTGCTTACGAGAAAATACCATATACTTGTGAATTAATTGATAAGTGTTTGGAACAAGGTAAAAAAGTGATTGTCTTGACAAACTTCACAATGAGTCTTGATATGTTACATGAGAAATATAAAAAGAACTCAGTAACTCTTGATGGTCGTATGAATAAAGATAGACGTCAAGAAAATGTGGACAGATTTCAAAACGATGATAAAATAAAAGTGTTCATTGGTAACATTAAGGCTGCGGGTGTTGGTATTACATTAACCGCCGCGGAAGTTGTAATTATGAATGACTTATCATTTGTACCGGCCGACCATTCACAAGGTGAAGACCGAGCTTATAGATATGGACAAAAAAATAGTGTTCTTATTTACTATCCTGTATTTGAGAACACTGTTGAAAAGATTATATATAATATCTTACAGAAGAAAAAAGGAGTTATTGACCAAGTAATGGGTGACGGTGAATATTCAGAATCCTTTAGTAAAGATTTATTGAAAAGTCTTCTTTAATTCAACAAATTTATTTTCAAGAAGTTTAATAAGATTCTCATCTTTAAAATCACCAATTTTAATATTAATCATTTTCTCAGGTTCTTGTTGAAATATAATATTGTTAACTTCACCGGGTAAATGTTCAATTTCAATTAATATTTTATTACTAAAACAAAATTTAGCAATTTCATTTAATTTTTCTGCTACCATTATACTCTCTTTAATTATTATTGAATGTGTTATTTCATTTTTAAAAAATATATTATAACCTACCCTACTAATATATGGTTTTAAATTTTGAAATAATATTATTTCAGTTTGATTATCGTTTATGTCCACATAACACCAATAATCTACCTCGGCTCTTAAATCATTAGCTGCACCCTTTATTAAATAACCGGTTTCTGATTTATTAATTACTTTACCACCTTTAACTTGAATTTTGATTATTTCCTTTCTTTTATAAATGTCTTTTGTCACAACAGTTAACATCACGTCGATACCAATAAAATCATTTGGGTCACCTCGTTCTAAAGCGAAGTCCATATTAATTATTTTGTATTCACTAAATAACTGTTTTATTTTATACATTAAAGCAATAATCGTTATTTGACCTTTTGTCCACGATTCATTACATCTAAACCAAAAATGATAAAAATATTTTGTTTCAATATTAGTGGTGAAATACAATTCAAAATTTTGTTCAACAAACTTAAAAAGAATATTTAAATTATCTTCCCACTTTTCTCTATCGTTAAAATCCAATTCAATACCCGTTGAATCATAAAAAAAATAAAAAAAATCGTGAAAACAATATGGGTGAGTATTTGGTGTGTTTCTCCAACACCAAGAAATTGCAACTTCGTTATCATAATTTAAAATACCAAAGTTTCTATTTTTATACCAATACCCCCAAATCCCTAACTCCTTACCTTTTTTTTCAAATACGTAATTACATTTATTCTTATATAATTTTTTAAAGTCACCCTGTAAAAGACCTTTAAAATAATCATATTTATATTTCCTATTATATGACGTTAATATTTCCATAAGTCAAATATATGATATTTATAAGAATATACCAAATTATGGCAGCAACTATCATTTCACAACCAGAAAAAGAAAAATTATATACACAGGTAATGCACCTTTTAGGTATGCCTGTTCGTGGAATAGAATTAACCGAAGAACAGATGGACACCTTTATGGAGTTATCTTTGTCTGAATATGAACAATATGTATCAGATTGGTTAATAGAATCACAATGGTCAGCATTGGCCGGATTAGACGTAGACACCCAATCACTAACGAGAGCATTTACAACAAGAAGTGTCGATTACGAAACTCAGTACACATATGCTTATTCAAAAATTGTGGGTTTACAGGCTGGTGGTGATAATGAAATGAAAAAAGATTACATTGAACTTTCAGGAGGTACACAAACATACTTGATTCCTGCGGGTCGTGAAATAAACGAATTATTATGGTTCACAAGAGCAGAATTAACCGACTCAATTGTAGATCCATTTATCGGTGGTTTTGGTGGTCTTGGTGGTGTTGGATTTGGTGGTGTTGGTGGTTTCGCCCAAGTCGGAGCGTCGGGGTCATATTTTATGTTACCAGCGTATGATTTGTTATTAAGAATGCAAGATAGAAACATAAAAAACCGTCTTATCGGTGGTGAATTAACATATAGAATTACCGCAGGTCCTAATGGTACTAAATTAGTACATCTTTATAATGTACCGGGTGGTAAATTTGATTTTG
>Ga0208485_1000297_pt1 | contig 15112 bp, 14 predicted proteins | sample LakMenEpi27Jul12_FD_150707 | JGI IMG/M metagenome (GOLD analysis project Ga0208485, IMG submission 150707) | Freshwater microbial communities from Lake Mendota, WI - 17JUL2012 deep hole epilimnion (SPAdes) | ecosystem: Environmental > Aquatic > Freshwater > Lentic | place: Lake Mendota, Madison... | reverse complement strand
GCTGGTGAAGAACGTCTTTGGGCTGCCATGTCAGCGCTTGAACCAATTGCCCCAGATTTCATTTCGGTTACATATGGTGCCGGGGGGTCAACCCGTGATCGCACAATTCGCATAACTTCACAGATCACCGAACGAACCTCAATTCCAACAGTTGCCCATCTAACTTGCGTTGGTTCAACGCGGGGCGAGCTAATTGAAATTCTGCAGAAATACAAAGAAGCTGGCATTCATAGCATTCTTGCTTTGCGCGGTGACCCAACTGGTGGGCCAAGTGCGCCTTGGGTGCCAACGGTTGGTGGATTTAACCATGCCGATCAATTAGTTGAGTTAGCAATGGAAGTTGGCGGCTTTGAAGTTGGCGTCGCGGCATTTCCTGATGGTCACCCAGCATCAAATGGTGATTTAGCAAAAGATGTTGATGTCCTAATTCGCAAAGAATCTCTGGGCGCTACTTTTGCGACCACCCAATTCTTCTTTGAAGCGCAAAGTTATCAACGATTAGTTGAAGCACTTGCCGCTAAAGGATCTAGTTTGCCAATTATTCCGGGCATTTTGCCGGTAACCAATGTTAAACAATTGGTGCGGATGGCTGAACTAAGCGGAACTCCGATTCCAGCAAATATTTTAGAAAAATTCTCAGCTATCGAGGACGATCAAGAGGCTGTTCAAAAACTCGGCATCGAGATTGCTACCGAACTTTGCGAACAATTACTTGAGTTAGGCGTGCCCGGTCTGCATTTCTACACCATGAATACTTCATCTGCCACACTCGAAATATATCGAAAGTTGGTTTCCTAGTGATAAGTAAAAAAGATTTCTATAAACGCTGGAGTGAATTACACGGCAATGCCGAAATAGCGGGCATCGTTCATGCTTGGCTGGCCATCTCTTACCGATTCGCATTAATTGCGACTCTCCTTCGTATTTCACCAAATGTGTTAACACTTTTAGGATTAATCTCAGCAATCGGTACCGCTTTAATTCCAGAGTCATATTGGGCGATAGCTTTAGTTGTTTTATCACTTCTCTTTGATGGAATTGATGGCAGCGTGGCTATATTCCAGCGGCGCGATGGTGCTTGGGGTGCAATCCTGGATTCTGTTGCTGATCGCATTAGCGAAGCAGCTTGGGCATATGCGCTCTATCAAGTCGGAATTCCACTAGAAATCGCAGTTGGGTTATGGCTAGCAGCTTCAGTTCAAGAGTATGCCCGTGCCAGATTGGCTGCTTTTGAAGTCAAAGATTTAGGCATTGTTACCTTCGCAGAACGTCCAATGCGAGCCAGTCTTTTATTTATTATTTTAATTGCTTGGCAATTAGATATTCCGGGCCTTGCCGCAGTAGCCGGTGCTTTCCTAGTAATGCAGATTATTGGCTTAATCCAGGTAATGCGATTTGGTTACAAACAACTTCGCTAGCGCGCACGCCCAATTGCATTTGCCACAATTTCGGCGCTAATTGCAACTAACGGCAATCCGCCGCCTGGATGAGTTGAACCACCGACGCAGAATAGGTTTTTAATCGGTGAACGATTCTTGGTGCGCAAAAACGCAGCGGCTGCACTGTTACTCGAAGTTCCATAAATCGAACCACCTGGTGCCATGACGGACTCCTGCAGATCTAGGGGAGTACGAATCTCTAATACATCTAGGCGTTCGCGAATTTTGATACCGCGCGCTTCGATCTGACTAATAATCGAGTTAGCATATTGATGTTTGAAATTCTCATCGCGCCAATCAAAGCCATCCTTGCCACTCTCATCGTGACGTGGGGCGTTTACTAAAACAAACCAACTCTCATGCCCAGCATCTTTGACCATTAAAGGATCATTAGGTGCACAGATATAAATAGTGGGGCTTTCTACTGGCTTTTTCTGGGTGAAGATAGCTTCGAACTCAGCATCATAATCAGCCGGGAAAAGAATTGTGTGATGATTTAACTTTTCAGCAGAATTAGATGGTCGTAAACCAAGCAGCAATGAAAATCCAGCGAGTGACTTTTGAGTCTTTGCTAAGTTCTTACGTTCGCTCTTTGCGCGTTTTTCTGCTGGATCAATTAACTGGTTATAAGTGAGGCTGGCATCGCTATTTGAAACAATGTAATCAGCCGCAATTTCACTGCCATCGGCCAATGTGATTCCTTGCGCTACGCCCTTTAGTGTATTTATCTTTGAAACAGGTGAGTTCAGATGAATTTTGACACCTAGATCTAAAGCGCGCTTTTTAATGGCAACGGCTAGCTGACCAACTCCGCCAGCTAAGTGCCAGGCACCGAAAGCTTCTTCGACGAATGCAATGCTTAGTAATACCGCCGGCGCTCTACGTGGATCAGAACCGCTGTATGTGGCATAACGATCTACGATGAAGCGCAGCCTTTGATCGGTTAGCTTCTCGGTTGCTAGCTGTCGTAATGACTTATGTGGAGCGATCACAAGTAGATCTCGTATCAAGGTGACTCGCTTAAATAGAGTCGCAATCGAAGTAAGTTCAGATTCAATAAAAGGTTCGCGCGAAACATCCCACATTGCTTCACCGCGCTTCATGATGTGATCCCATTGTGCTGCTGCTTCACTTCCAAAGGAGGCCGTAATAGCCTGAAGGGTTTGGTAGCGCGAGAGGTTTGCGAACTTAACATTTGAACCATCGGTAAAGCGATAATCAAAAGCTGGATCAACCGGAATCTGAGTTAAGACTTCTTCCATAATCGAACCAGTTTTTAGAAAGAAGTCGCGGTAGACGGCAGGCAGAGTTAGCAGCGATGGCCCGGTATCAAAGGCATAACGACCGATCCATTCAGTTCGACACTTTCCGCCAACGAAGTTTGCGGCTTCAAATATTTCAACTTGATGGCGAGCTTTAGCAAGTCGGGCTGCGACGCTCATGCCGCCAATTCCAGCACCAATGACAATTACTTTGCTCATAAAGTGCGCCCCTTCCATTGCACTTTACCGCGAGCGCTCCAGGAGTAAATAATCAGGTAAATTAAAATTAAAGCAGAAATCGGATGCAAGAAAGCATCAATAAAACGACCACCAGAAACACGAGCAGCGATGATGCGTGAAACAATTACAAATTCGAATGCATAGAAGCCGGCGGTGAAGCCAGCGATCACTCCTATCAGGGGAAGAATTCCAGTTAGGAATAAGAAAGCGATTGCGATTGCGGATCCAAATTTAGATCCGAAAGCTGCCCAGAGAGATTTTCCATAGCCAGCTTTAACTTCGGCCCATGAGTTATACATATGACAGGTTGCGATATGCGAACCCTCGGCAACACAACCTTTAAACCCACTTCGCAATAACGTGCGCGCCAGTTCCAGATCATCTAAGACAGCGCTCTTTGACACTGAATATCCAGAGACCGCACTAAGTGCGCCTTCACGTACCGCAAAAAACTGTCCATTTGCTACCGCAAGTGTTGGCCTACCCGATATTTCAGCAACCCGAAGTGGCACAGTCGATAACCAAGACCATTGAAGCAAGGGCTGGACCATACGTTCACCAAAAGATTTTGCGATCTGTTTTGGATACGGCGAGACAAAATCGAGTTCTTTATCATTTAGTAAATTTATAGTTGCGCAGATTGCTCCTGGTTCTAATCGCACATCAGCATCAATATTTACGATGTAGTCCGCTTTAGCTTGATTGCGCAATTGTTCTAGTGCCCAAGGTTTTCCGAGCCAATCTTCAGGTAGTTGTTGGCCTCTTGAGATGGAGAATCTTTTATCACCTGCTACTTCACTTTTTAAAATCTCAAGAGTTTCATCTTCGGAATTATCATCTAAAAAATAGAATTTGAGTTCAGAGATACCGGTTTGAGCTTTAAGTGATTGAACTAATTCAACAATATTGGCAGCTTCATTGCGCACCGGTAGCAGAACCGCAACGGATGCCGATACGTCTCGACCGTTGCGGGGGATACGAATTGACTGAGCATTTATAATGGTGAGCAGAAACATTATGAACGTTAGAACTAGGGAAACAGTCAGCATATTAAGTAGTTATGGACGACCGAGCCAGCGAGCAAATACATAAGGCGCTAGCACCAAGGTATAGAAGAAGCCACCAAATAGCGCAACACCTGGGCGGTCGAAGAAGAATAAGTTTGAGATAATTCCGCCAAACCAACTCCAGGCTAAGAAGACATCGGCTGCTAGAAGCGAGGAACCGTATTTACGTTGTTCTTTCGGTAAGGCAAAATTGAGGATCGCCATTAAGGCAATTCCGGATAAGAGCCAGCCAAACATATTTGATAATGGGATATCTGGTTGAAATGGAACATGCGAGCCAGTAACTTCCCATTTCCATCGACCGTCACCAACCATCTGCGGGTCAAGAAAAAGATCCCAAGACATAAGCGCAAAACCACCGTAGAGGAATGTCCATCTCTTAGTCATCCGTCTTGCCACGATCAGTAATGGGTGAGCCATCATTGCCCAAGCAAATGGAACAACAATTGGAATTCCTAGTAACTGCGGACCAAGGGACGCGTCATAAGAATAAGTTCCGAACGGCCAGCCAGTGTTTTCGCCAATTAGTTCAATGAAGAAAGCAAACGGCAAAGTTATAAGTAAGTAGCGGCGCGTGTATTTCCAACCATAAGCGAGACGGGCATGCACGCACATGGCAGCGGTGCCGAAATAAACAGTTGCGATAGTGACGACTCGAAGCGCTTCGCCAGAGAGCAGTGGATAAGACATCTGCAGAAAGAGAGCCACAACCATGGTGCCAACTTGTAGGCCATTGGCAAAGGGAGATACGCCTCGGCGCTGACGGCGAGGAGCGTAGTTGCGGATGGACATGTGCTTAGTCTGCCCTATCTAGGCAAGTTAAATCTTGCCTCGTATCTCGCGCACGGCGAATCGGGCAAAAAGCTCCTCGGCATACCAATCAAATTCACTGGTTTGGGCAATCGCCTTTTGATGCGCGGCACCCTTATAAGCGAAGTCTTTGATTGCCTGCATTGACTCCCAAAGTGAGAAAGTGCCTTGTAACCCAATCGGGGCTTCACCAATGCCGATAGTCGAAATCAAGCCAGGACTGGAGTGCAGACTCGCAGTTACGGGTGGTACTGATTTAAAGAATCGCATTGTCTGGCTAGCTTTAATGCGAGCACGAGTAATGGCAACTACTTGGCCATCAAAATTAGCCGGCGCACTTGGCTCGAATGGTTTTTGCTTAGACCACATTCCGGTCGCTGCAATTGGATCAAGAACAACTCGAAATTCAGAAACGCAATTTTTGCGCCATGCTCGAATAGTCCTTGAACTATCTAGCGCTGCTAATTGGTTTTCTGGGATTACCACCAGACAACCCCAGCGAGTTGGGTCGGCGTCCCTTGGCGTGAAAGTTTCACCTTTCCCGCAACCTAACATTTTGGCGAATGTCACACCATTACTTCGTCGCAGCATTGTGCGATCGATCGCCATTCGAAAAAGCGCAAAAAGCAAATGCTTGCGATTGATCTTCCAGAAGTAAATGACGGTAATCACTTAGCCAACTCTGCAATTTCAGCAACAACGCGTTCGGGGTAATCCCACATAGGTGCATGTCCACAATTTTCCCAATTGATCCAGGTGGCATGTTTTGGGGCTAAAGATTTTTCTTGACATGAACTAGCTGGCAAAGTTTTATCGCTATCGCCAAAGACAATAGTGATTGGAACAGTTGACGAAACCTGCTCGTCGAAGCGCTTTTTTAACATCGCATCCCATGCTGGAAAATAACCGGCTGAATTAGCAAGTGCCAAAGTGGCATCTAAACAAAGTTGGTATGAATATTTTTGCCATTGCGGGCTTACATCACCGAAGCCAAGTTTGCGACCCCATTCATATTTAAGTCCAAACGGTGAAACAACCTTCAAGCTACTCGCCAAGTTTCGCGCAATTGCGGTGCCTGGATAGCGGACATTAAATGGCGCTAACCAAAGTCCAGCAGGCGCTAAACCTAAAATGCTGGCAACGCGTTCAGGTTGAATTACCGCAAGTTCTAGCGCAGTCCAGCCGCCTAATGAATTGCCCACTAAGTGCGCCTTGCTGATGTTAAGTGAATCCATAGTTTCTAAAACATATTCGGCTAAAGATTTAGGGCTCATGTCTAAGCCAGCTGATAATTGAGTCTCGCCATGGCCAGGTAGATCAACAGCTATGACTCGGTAACTCTTTGCCAGTTCAGGAATAACTAACTGCCAAGCGGTAGCTGCTGAACCCATGCCATGAATAAGAATTAGCGGCAGGCCAGAATTACCAGCACCATATTCTTGATAGTTAAGAATCATTTATTCGCCAACCACCATTGGTTTAGCTGAAGTGATGGCTAAGAGTTCAGCGAAAGAAGTTGGGTAAACCGCGTGAGGGTGGCCGGCCGCTGCCCAGACAACTTCATAATCATTTAACGCTTGATCAATCAGAATAGTTGCGGGGGAGACCCAGCCAATTGGGGCAACGCCCCCGATAGAAAACCCTGACTTCTCCTTGACGTAGTCAGCATCTACTCGACCAAGCTTTTCAATTCCTAAATTACTTGCCACTAGCTCGGTATCAACGCGATGTCTGCCACTAGTAATAACTAAAAGAGGCGATCCATCAGGTAATTTAAAGATTAGTGATGATGCAATTTGGCCAACTTCAATACCAAGAGCGGCTGCTGCTTCAGCTGCGGTGCGCGCACTATCGGATAGAACTTTAATCTGGCCAGCACAGCCATGTTCTAGCAGCGCACTAATCACACGCTTTACTGCGGCTTTCTCTAGTACGCCATCCATGGCTACAAAATACCTGCTTTAGAAGACCCACGCATTTAATAGCGTGATAACTGAGATAGTAAAGAGCAAAATAGCAAAGGCACGTTTAAGGATATTTGGCGAAATATGGGCACTCTTGCCCGAGGCTATTTGGGCCACAATTACTGCGGAGATTGCCATTGTTATTGGCGTTGCCCAATTAACTTCAGACCAATTTTTATAGTGGCCCAAGAAAGCAATAGTTGAATTAAGTACAATAATTAAAAGTGCAGTGCCAGCGGCTTTATTTTGAGGCACTTGGAAGAAGAGAACAAGAATTGGGATTGCTAAGAAGCCGCCACCAATTCCAAATAATCCAGTTATTGAACCAATAACCAGCGAAACCAATACCAGCACCCATGTCGGCATTTTTCGTTCTGGTCCTGAAGTAAAGGGTTTTATCAACATGGATATTCCAGCGACTAAAAGAACTAGCGAGAAGCCGGTCAAAATGAAACGCTCGCTAAGCCGATACGCAATGAGTGATATTGAGATATTGGTAGTTAGGCCGAGTAGACAAATAATTAGTGCTTCTTTAACCAACACATCTTTACTTTTGAATTTTGGAACTAGCCCTGATGCCGCGGCAAGTAATACAACAGCGAGAGCGGCAGTTGTGGCTTGGCTGGCCGAGAAATCAAAACCGTAAATCAGAATTGGAACTGAAAGCATCGCACCGCCAGCACCAATGAAACCCAAGACCGAACCAATTAAGGCGCCGGCGATTAGCCCCTCGATGATTAACACTGGTAGATAATGACAGAACGCCCCCGGAAATATGCTAGATATCGACGGGGGCGTTCCGGTACTTCTAGAGATATTTGATTGTTTATCTAGTGAGGCTAAAGAATGCAGATGTGATGCTCGGACCAAAATCGGTACCTGTCGCTACAAGCGCGAAGATGATTAGTGCTGCACCAGCCATTGATAGGTTCTTAAAGAAGGCGATGGTCTCATTCTGCTTTGCAGTCGCATCACTCTCTTTCCAGAACGCATGCATTAGGAATGATGTTGGAATTAGGAATAGCGCGATTAGAAGTGCGCCTAAGTCAGCATAAATTCCAAGTGCTACGTATAGTCCGCCAACCAGAATCATGAGACCGGAAACGATCACGCTTAGCTTGGCTGCTGGAACCTTCTTGTATTTGGCGTAGCCAGTCATTGCCTCAAGCTTGGTGAGGTGTGCGATACCTGAATTGATGAAGATCAGCGCGAAAAGTACGCGGCCGATTACTAGTACTACGTCCATGGTTCTCCTTCTTACTTATTTGGGTTTGTGGTGGGGCTTGAGCGTGTTACTTACTTGGCTAGAGTAGAGCAAAAGTAGTTGAAAGTTAAACTATTTTGGGGCATGTTGCGCCTCGATAAGGGCCACTTGCGCCTGTCGGTAGTGGGCGGTACTTTTCGAACATATGTTCGAATATCCACAGGAAAACCAGGAGCACTAGCAAAATGTCAGCCAATACCGCACCTATCGTCGTTGCCGGCCCAGAAGTTATGACCGATGGTTCAGCAACTCCAATTGAATTTACCTATCGCGGTCGACGCTTTCGCATTCACGCAGTGCTTACTAGATGGTGCGAAGCAGGCGGTTGGTGGAACCGAATTAGCGATGGCATCTATCGCCCCGATGATCAAGCCCGCGCACTTTGGCGCGTTGAAGCAGCGCCACTTGGCGCGTTAACTACTTTCGAACTCGAACGCGATGAGATCTCGGGTCAATGGATTATCCGTAGCGTTTAGCTGCGCTTAACTTTATGAGCTTTATTCACCTACATGTTGCTAGCGCGTACTCACTTAAGTACGGCACAACGCAACCTGCCGATTTAGTTGCCCGCGCCCGCGAATTTAATATGCCGGCGTTAGCAGTGACTGATCGCGATGGTTTGGCGGGTGCAATTCGTTTTGCCCAAAGTTGTGTGGCCGAAGGAATCGCGCCGATCATTGGCGTTGATTTAGCAATTAAGTTGCCGGGCTTTGTCGGCAAGAAGTTACCGCGGCTAACACTGTTGGCAAATGGCGATGGTGGTTGGCGATCACTCTGTCGTTTCATGACTAGTTTGAATTTAAATGCAGTTGATCGCAACCCAGTAATTACCTTAGATCTGCTCGAACGATTTAGTGAATACAGTTTAGGTTTACAAGTTTTACATGGCCCCGAATCACCAGTTAGTTATGCCATTGCCGATAAGCGACCTGATTTAGCAATTGAAGTTTTCAATAAAACCCGCGATCTTTTTGGCGATCATGCAATCGAAATTGTTTCGCACTTAGTTGCTGGCAGCGGCCCCAGATCAACCCCGCATGCAGCCCGTTCGCTAATCTTTGCGCGCGATCATGATCTAGATGCTGTGCTTAGTAATGCAGTACGAATGCGCGATCGTGAAGATGGCCCGATTGCCGACATTCTCGATGCGGCTAGGCAGTTAGTGCCACTGCATCCACGACATGTCGAGCGACGCAATGCCGAAGCATTTCTAAAATCAACCGATGCTATGGCAGCTCTGGCTGCTGAAATAGCGTTAGCTGCAGGCGAGCGAACTCCGCGCTATCTATTAAAGACCACTCGCAAGTGGGCCGAACGCGCACTACTTTCACCAACTCGAGATATCGGTTTAGGCGGCATTCATTTACCTGAAGCTCATGTAGTTGGCGCTAATAATCAACAGGATATGCGCACGCTATTGCGTAGCCGTTGCGAATCAGGACTTAACTGGCGATATCGTGATAGCGCCACGATTGCTAAAGCTAAGCAACGCTTAGATGATGAACTCGCAACTGTGGCAACGCTTGGTTACGAGTCATATTTTTTAACCGTTGCTGACATCACCGATATGGCGCGCGAACGTTCGATTCGCGTTGCAGCTCGTGGTTCAGGTGCTGGTTCGTTGATCTGTCATTTACTCGGTATCTCAGGGGTTGAGCCAATGACTCATGGGTTATTGATGGAGCGCTTTTGTTCGCCACTTCGCCGTGCTTTGCCAGATATTGATATCGATGTTGAATCTGACCGGCGACTTGAAATTTATGATTTAGTTTTTAAGCGTTATGGCGATAGCAACTGGAGTAAGCCTGGCAATACTTCAAGGTGTGCAACCGTGGCTATGGTTGATACCTATCGGGCTCGTCATGCCATTCGTGATACTGGCGCTGCCATGGGCATGTCACTTGGCGAGATTGATCTAATCGCGAAGTCGCTGCCGCATGTTCGCGCACGCCATATTTCCCAAGCTTTAGTCAACTTGCCCGAACTAAAGAGTTTAAATTTATCAGCGCCCCTTACCGCAATGACAATTTCATTAGCTGAACGCCTCGATGGCTTGCCCCGCCATCTAGCTATGCACCCGTGCGCGGTTGTCTTATCTGATGGCGGCTTATTAGATCGCGCACCACTAACGCTAAATGCGGGCGGTTATCCGATGGTTGAATTTGATAAAGATGATGTCGAAGCAGTTGGGTTATTGAAGTTAGATATCTTGGGCGTGCGCATGCAGTCGAGTATTTCTTTTGCGCTCTCCGAGATTGAACGTACTGAAGCCAAAAGCATTGAGATCGATGCCGTCGCACTAGATGATGCGAAAACTTTTGATTTGATTAAATCAACTAAGACGCTTGGGATATTTCAAATTGAAAGTCCGGGCCAGCGCGAGCTAGTTGGAAAACTCGAACCAAATACTTTTAACGACTTAATTATCGAGATCTCACTCTTTCGCCCAGGGCCAGTTAAAAGCGACATGATCACGCCCTTTCTAAAAGCGCGGCATGGTTGGGCAGCGGCAAAATTAATTCATCCTAGGCTGCACGATATTTTGGCTGAAACCGAAGGTGTAGTTGTCTTTCACGAACAGGTAATCCGCATTATTGCCGAAATGACTGGGGTCTCATTGGCCCAAGCTGACGAGAAGCGGCGTGCACTTGGCGATCGCGATGGCCAACAAGAGGTCTGTGATTGGTTCTTTCCAGCTGCCACCGAAGCAGGCTTTGAACTGCCGGTAATAAATGAGGTCTGGGAAGTTCTGCGCGCTTTTGCCTCCTTTGGTTTCTGTAAAGCACACGCTGCAGCTTTTGCGCTGCCTACTTATCAATCAGCATGGCTTAAAACCCATTACCCAGCAGCTTTCTTAGCTGGTGTTTTAACGCATGACCCAGGCATGTATCCAAAGCGCCTAATTCTCGATGAGGTGCGTCAATTAGGTTTAACGATTGCCCCGCTTGATATTAATTACTCTGATCGGGTTTACCGAGTTGAAGATAATGGCAGCGCAATTCGTATTTCATTATCAACAATCGGCGGCATTAGTGATCGCGAAATCGTAAGCATTATTGCAGCTCGGCCATATGTTGATCTAGCAGATTTCTTCCGGCGATCTGGGGCGGCGATACCGACCATCGAATCGCTAATTCTTACCGGGGCTTTTGATGCGATACATAATTTAGATAGCACCGAGTTAAATCGACGCGATCTCTTGCTGCATTTAAGTGATCTACAGCAAGGTCCAGTGCAGGCTATTTCTGGTTCACAATTAACTTTTGGTTTTGCGCCCCCTGCGCTGATCCCAAGTGGGTTACCCGAACTGCGTGAAAGTGAAAAAGTACAACATGAGGTAGAGCGACTTGGCATGGATGTAACACATCATATGATCGAGTTCTACGGTGAGTTTCTAAATGCAATTGGGGCAGTTCGCTCATCTGAACTTTTAAAACAACGGTCGCGAACTTCAATCTTGGTTGCCGGCGTTAAAGTAACGTTACAGACGCCGCCGGTTCGATCAGGTAAGCGAGTAATTTTCTTAACCCTCGACGATGGTTACGGTTGTAGCGATGCCACCTTCTTTCCCGATGCCCAAACTGATTACGCCGGCACGCTTTATAACTCGCAATTGTTATTAGTACGGGGCGAAGTTCGTCGAACTGGCGCTAGGGGAGTATCGCTACGCGCTAATGCAGCTTGGTCACTATCTGATATCTATAACCAATGGTTATCTAATAAGGTGGCGATATGAGCAGCGAGCCAGAGGCAACGGCGACGATTCTCCATGTTGATATGGATGCTTTCTATGCCTCCGTTGCTGAGCGCGATGACCCATCACTGCGCGGCAAAGCTGTAGTAGTTGGGGCAGGCGCGCGTGGCGTGGTGCTTTCAGCAAACTACGCAGCTCGCAAATATGGAATTCGCGCTGCCATGCCAGTTGGTCGCGCTAAGCGAATGGCACCAAATGCAGTATTTGTAACGCCAGATCATCAACGATATTCCGAAGTCTCGGCAAAAGTAATGGAAATTTTCGATTCATTTACACCGCTAGTCGAACCGATTTCGCTAGATGAAGCTTTTCTTGATGTAACTGGCGCGCGAAAACTTTTGGGTACCGGGCGTGAAATTGCAGTTGAGATTAGACGCCAAGTCGAAGCTAGCGAAGGCATTACATGTTCAGTTGGCATCGCGCCATCTAAGTTCATTGCTAAGTTAGCATCTGGTCATTGCAAGCCAAATGGAATTCTGGAAATTCCAGCGGATCGAATTCTAAATTTTCTGCATCCCTTGCCAGTAAACGCAATTTGGGGAGTGGGTCCAAAGACCGCCGAAACTCTCGAACGATTAGGTTTGCGTACAGTTGCAGATATTGCCAACTTGCCTCGCGCCACATTAATTAGAGCCCTTGGTCAAGCAAGTGGTGCTTCACTATACGAACTAGCTTGGGGTCGCGACTATCGAGATGTAACGCCAAATGAACCAGATAAAAGTATTTCGGCAGCCGAAACTTTTGCGCAAGACATAGATGACCCCGAAGAAATTCTGCAGGAGTTTTTACGCCTTACTGAAAAAGCTGCGGCCCGATTGCGCGAAAATGGCTACTATGCCAAAACAATTTCAATTAAAGTTCGCTTCGCTGATTTTTCTACTATCTCGCGTTCAAAAACTTTACCGCTTCCAATCGATAGCACTCATGAAATTTACGAAATTGCTAAAACGCTTTATTTAGCTCTCAACCTCGACCGAGCTCGCCTGCGATTAGTTGGCATCTCACTTGATAATTTAAGCGAGGCCGCCCCAGAGCAATTGCTATTGGGGGCCCGTGAAAAAGGCTGGCGCGAGGCAGATACCGCCATTGATCGGGCTAAATTGCGCTTTGGCGGGGGTAGCGTGAGGCCAGGGCGGTTGATTAGGAAATCCTCAGCAGATCCAAAGCCGGCGGAGAGCGAAAAAAGTAGCGAGTAACGCGCACATGTTCTATTGTGACCTTATGCCACTTTCCGAGCGTGAACAGAAGCTATTGGCCCAGATGGAAAAAGCCCTCTTGGCCGATGATCCACGCCTAGTTTCAGCGCTAACCGGAGCTCCCACAAAATCTAGTCGCCGTAACTTGGGCCTAGCAGTGCTCTTGTTTTTCGCAGGATTTGGGGCCGTTTTCGGTGGCCTATTTAGCAAGATCTATCCAATTAGCTGGGTTGGATTTCTAATCTGTTTAACTGGTTTATCCATTCTTGCTGCGGGGTTAAAGGGCAAAGTTCAAGCGCTGGCAAATGGACAACGCCCAGTAAAGCCAGTTAAAAAGGGCTTTAAAGAGCGCATGGATAACCGTTGGGATGATCGCGGTCGAGATCCACTCGAGTAGTTTCTAACTAGTTTTCAAATAACCGACAGGCCCCTCTGGGGTCTTTTTTTATGCCTACTTGACCTATCCAAGATGGGAAATGGGGTGGAGGGATCTGCCTTAAAAAAGGGGGGGATTGGGGAAACAAGTGGCGAATGGTGGTTGTAAATGGAGGAAAATGGAGTAAAGTGGGGAACTAGAGCATTCAAACCTTGGGGAAGGGGGAGCTCATGTTTCTCGGCACTCACGAGCCTCGCCTTGATGAAAAGGGCCGCTTAATCCTTCCTGCCAAGTTCCGTGAAGATCTTTCTGCCGGCCTAGTAATTACTAAAGGCCAAGAGCGTTGTCTTTATGTATTTCCATCAGCTGAATTCGCAACTCTTACTGAACAACTTCGACAAGCACCTGTAACCGTTAAAGGCGCGCGTGACTACATGCGCGTGATGTTTGCTGGCGCTCACGATGAAATTCCTGATCGTCAAGGTCGCATAACTATTCCGCAAGCTCTTCGTACATATGCCGGACTCGATCGCGATTGCGTTGTTATCGGCGCAAATACACGAGTCGAGATTTGGGATTCAACTTCTTGGAACCAATACCTAAGCGATCGCGAAAAGGGATTCGCTGAAGTTTCCGAGGAGGTGTTCCCAGGTCTCTTTTGATCTAACCACTATCTCTTTTGGCCACCGCCGACCCTACGAAAACGGCGCCCCTTCCCCGGTGCCGTTTAAGAAAATCCGTCGGCCGGCGGTGACCAGAAGAGATAGCGATAACGAAAAACAGAACATGGAACACAAGCAGTAAAGCAGTAAAGCAAATCAAGTAAACGAAAGGGGGAGAAGATGCCAGAACATATTTCAGTAATGCGCGATACCTGCATTGATCTTTTAACCCCCGCAATTAATAAATCTGAAACTCCAGTTGTTGTCGATGCAACTCTTGGTCTTGGTGGACATAGTGAAGCGCTACTTCAATCAAATCCAAATCTAGTTTTAATTGGAATTGATCGTGACCTAGATGCGATTGTTAAAGCCAAGAATCGTTTAGCAAAATTTGAAAACCGAGCAAAACTAAATCACGCAATCTTTGATGAAATTACCGAAGTAGTAAATAGCTTTGGTTATAACAAAGTTGACGGAATTCTCTTTGACTTAGGCGTTTCATCAATGCAGCTTGATCAGAGCGACCGCGGGTTTTCTTACTCCCAAGACGCACCCCTTGATATGCGCATGGATCGGTCAACTGGAATTACAGCTAGCGAGATCGTAAATACTTACGCGCCTGGTGAGTTAGTGCGAATTTTGCGCACCTATGGTGAAGAAAAATTCGCCACTAGAATCGTTGAGAACATTGTCAAAGAACGGGCGAAGGCGCCGCTTAATTCAACTGCACAGCTAGCAACTTTGGTTAAAGAGAGTATTCCAGCTGCGACTCGTCGTACCGGTGGCAATCCAGCTAAGCGCACTTTCCAAGCACTTCGCATTGAAACTAATGACGAGCTTGGTGCGGTTAATCGAGCGATTCCGCAAGCTCTTGAGCTACTTAAGGTCGGCGGCCGTCTAGTAGTGATGTCTTTCCAGTCCCTTGAAGATCGCATCGTAAAAGAAATTTTTGCTCAAGCTACGACATCAGGTACACCACGTGATTTACCAATTGATCTTCCTGAATTTGCTGCGAAATTCGCTCTTGTAGTTCGCGGTTCGGTTTTACCAAGTGAAGCAGAGATTGCCGCGAACTCAC
>Ga0208485_1000295_pt1 | contig 15113 bp, 4 predicted proteins | sample LakMenEpi27Jul12_FD_150707 | JGI IMG/M metagenome (GOLD analysis project Ga0208485, IMG submission 150707) | Freshwater microbial communities from Lake Mendota, WI - 17JUL2012 deep hole epilimnion (SPAdes) | ecosystem: Environmental > Aquatic > Freshwater > Lentic | place: Lake Mendota, Madison... | reverse complement strand
CGTTATTTTGTGTTTTTCTTGGTATTGGGTATGGTAATAAAGTCACATTTTCGTCTATTTGTCGTTTTCTTAATGAAAATAAAGTCAATTTGTCGCTTATTTTGGTCTTTTATTCTTAATGTCTGGTTATTTTAGTCTGTCTTACGGGAGGGGCAAACAAATTGAGTAGTGATCTTGATTTAAAATGTTGTTAGCTGGTTGGTTGGTTAATGTTCGTTCTTGATGGTTATTTTAACGAATGTTTGTTTCCTTGTCCACATAATTGAACTAATGCGGATGTCAAATGTCGCTTTTTTTTTTTTCTTTTGGCCGTAGAATACGTTATGATGTTTGAAAATTGTAAAAAGCTGTCGCTTTAATTCTTTCAAATTTTTTCGAAATTTCCAATTCTAAAAGTTATTTGCAACACGTTATTATAAGTTTGGTAAAGATTAGATATAGAAATAAAAGGAAAAACTTGTGATATTTTAAGTTGTTTTAGGTAGAATATTTTTAACTCCTTACTTGATTGTTGTTATACAGTATGTACAAACCTATTTTTCTTTAACCTTATATACATATTGGGACTCGTATTGAAGATCTAATATTTGTCACTTTAATAATTAAATCTCTTTTTATCAGGACATAATTGTAAAGTGTGTTTAAATATAATGTGAGAATGTTACTTGATGTTACTCGATAATAATTTACTTATTCAGAAAAACTCTTTTCTATTAAAATATTTTTTTTTTCATTTTAGTTATTTTATATAATTTTTTTTTGAGTCGCAAGAGATGTTGTAGCAACCGTTTCAATCTCTGCTCTCTAATTTTACTTGTTTAGGTGCTATTGTTGTATAATAGGTGGAAGTAAAACTAGTTGTTTGTCTTTAAGTCATTAAGCCGTTTATTTTACTTTTTCTTGACATTGAATTTATTTTTGTTTGTTTTATTAAATATTTCAAATAGTTTACTTTTTATCATTCTTGCATAAAGGGTTATTGACCTGTTGTTTAAGAGGTCATTGACCTATTCCATTTTAGATCATTTTATCTTAAAGTTTAAATCTTATGGGATACTGACCCTCTTTTTGTGGGGGTCATTGACCCTTTTTTAACTCTTTAAAGGGGTCATTGACTCTCATTTTAAATTTTTATATGGGTTAGTGATCCTTTAAAATTATATACCGGGTCATTTGACCCTTGAAGTTCATTTTTGCGCGTCTCTTTTTATATGTTTTGTAATTTTTCTTTGAAATTTCGTATAGTCGCCTTCTTGTTTTTGTATAGATATGATTGTTAAACCTTTCTAAATTTTTGAAATTATTTATTCATATAATCGGGTAGCTAAAGTATAATCTACTTTTACTTATACCTACGTTTACATTTTTAATTCTGGAAATCGGCTTTGGTTATCGATTTCAATCATTCTGGAAATCGATCTAATGCTTAACAATGTCGATTTTCATTCATAGTAATTAAAGATTTCATGTACCTTTTTAGTTAATTCTCCTAAAATAGATTTTATTATTATTATTTTTTTTTTTCGTTTTGTATATGCATATGTTCAATATACTTTTCTTTTTCCTTTATCGGTGATTTATGTGATATTTAATAAACTAAATAAACAGTTATTTTATTTTTGCTTATTTTATTATTTTTATTTGTTTATTTTATTATTTATTAAGCTATTACTAGCTTCCCCGTTATGAAAAAGGTTTTGTTTAATAAATTTCTCAATAATTGTTATTTTCTTACTTTTAACTTATCATTTCTTACTAGCGTTGACTTTAGATGATCGTCAACGTTGCTTTTATCTCATTCAACCGATTCGTGTCGATTATTCTTATCAATAGAAAAATGTCTTACACTAAAAATTAATTTTTTTTTCAATTTTTATACTATTTTTAATTCCTTTTAGATGACTCCAGTTAATACACGGTCTTAACTTATATACAAGATTTTTCTTTTTCGTTACTTATTGTTATTGAGTTCAGATTTTTCCCTTCTTTTTAATTTTGCGTTAGTCTCATCCGTTAGGCTAAATGGGTTGGTCGGGTGGGCCGGGTCAAAAACAGGGTTGAAATATAAAAGAAGAACCTTACTGACAAACATAGTCCAATTTTCATCATCTTCTTATGCTGAGGCCAGGATGGTTCTCAAGTTTGATCCATGTCTTGGGGATGAGGTATCTTTCGCCTGTGTTGTGACCTCCAATGTGAGCTGTGAATTGACACACACCATTGTGTGCGTTCTCCGGGAGTTGATATTCATCTAGGAAAGTTGTGAAGGGTACTTTCATGTATCTTGTGTTGATGTCGCGTCGGTTGATGTTGAAGTGGACCATTAGAACGTGAATTGGGTCTTCATTTGGACTTTTGCGGACCGCTTCTGTGATCATATCTTCCAGCGTTGTTGTTGGGAGAATTAGCGGTTGACGGGAGGCGTTGTTTCCTTGCAGGAGGAGGGCGGGGTCAGGAAATTCTAGGTGATTCGTTAGGTTGTGAGGTGTGAGGGGAGGATAGTGGATAGGTTCATAGTCGGGCCATCTTCTTACTGTGTATTCAGGTTGCTTCATTGTACCGTTGTCATAAAACCAATTTTTAGCATAATTGTTTCTGGGAAACAGGTTCTCTCCTAGGTTGTAGACGTGGGCACCTGTCAGCGGCATTGTGGGTTTCGTCTGGGGTTCGTAGAGTTTGTAGCCGAGGTTACCAATATCGATGTCATCTAGGAGTTGAAGGTAGTTATTCGTCAGGGTGATTTGGCTGATGGAATAGGGCATAGTTCTTTTTCCTGTCAGTCCTAAGATGTGAATTTCTGACTCTGGAAATGGTCTTGAGGGTACTATCAAACCTTGGTTGTGTAGGTTATAACATCCTTCTTGACTAAGATGCCATATCTTGATCCATGTCAGTGTGACCAAAGTTTCCTTCGCTCTGACAAACCATGATGTTAGGGAGTCTGGGAGGGGGTGATGTGGACCTAAACACAATTCCATCGTGTTGGTGACGTTTGCTAACGGAAGGTGTAGAGGGACATCAAATTCTAAGACACTTTGCTCGGTGCTGGTGGTTGCAATTAGGGTTACAAGAACTCTGCCGGGGAGGGTACGTTTGATGATTGGTTGTGAGATGTTGACATTGCAGCATCCAACGATGGTTAACACGGGTATGTTGAGTTTGGGATTCCAGTGTTGCTGGTAGCAGGCGTATACCTGATTTCTACCTGTTGCTGTGGCTGACCTTGCTGCTGAGTAGTCGTCGACTGGTTTGGACCGCACTCCACAAAGTAAAGATAGCATGGTCTTTCTATATGGGCGACCGAGTATCCGCCTTGTATTATAAGCCCTTGTCCTTGTTGTGTGGTGAATGCATGGGATTGGCTGTCTGACATCGATTGATATTGTATTGGCTGGGGTTGGCTGTTCGTCATCTGAGGATAGGGAGTCGTCATCTGAGGAGACGACGTGTAAATCTGGGGATGAGGGTGCTGATACTGTTGCAGTTGATCTTGTGGGATTGGCTGCTGTATGGTGTGTACGTAGTTGTGTTGAACCTGATGAACTTGTTGACTGTGTTGCGTGGGGGTCGTTTGATAGGACGTTTGGTGGTATCGAGGGACGTAAGGTTGGATATGTGGGTTTTGGCCAGGCGGGTAGTACATGCCTCCTTGGTGAATCGCTTGTCTTCCTCTGTTTACTGGATGTTGAGTTTGGTTGGCGCTCATTACTTTCCTTTTTGGAGGGACGCTTGGTTTCATCTCTGACATTGTCACCAAGATCGCTGGACATACTTGAGTTTGGCCGTCGATGAGATTTTGATGTTGTTCCGGCCCGGCTTCTTCTCATTACACAACAAACTATATTTAAATTGCATTGGTTATTATGTGTGGGTACAATGTGTTTGAAATAACTGGGTTCTGTAAATCTTGGTATGTTGTGGGTATTGGTATGTTTGATCTGTGTGTGGTGTTTTGTGAAGTTCTAGTGAAGAATTTGCGGATGTTGTTATTGAATTTTGTCCATCGTTCCCTGAGGTGGGATGGGTCTTGTTCTATCTTGACAAAATGTGGTACATTAACATATTTTTGTCCCCAGTACTTGTGTGGTTTAGTGATGGAACAACAATCATTGAACCATAAACGGAACGATGGCAAGCAGGTGTAAATTACAAGAAAGATTAGCAAACAAATCATTATTATTGTTACTATTCTTACGACATCGGTGCTATTGGTATTGATGTCAAAAAGTAAATTAAGCCCTTCTTTAAAACTAGAAACTTCAAGAATGGTTACGGGCTTTTGCGTAGTTGTTGCGTTTTGATCTGGTTCTTTTGGATATTTCAACAAGGAATAATCGAATTGCTTTAATACGCCAAATATCGAATTGCCTTCCAGATCGTGAATTTCGGCAATGTGCATTGGGCGTATCTGCGCTTGCTCTGTAACTTGCGTTGTACAACCCGTGTGAGCTTGAAAAGAGCCCATACCGTCAATTGATTCGTGCTTTGATACTATCTTACCATTTATTGTGCATCTTACATTTACTGTTAAGGGTTCTGGCACGCTATAATAAGTAATATTGCCGTAATTAAGAAATGACGGTCCTGCTGGACGCGCAGTCTCCAGCAGACAGGATTGTTTTGAATAAAGAAAAGTTGTAATTTCACACGGGCTCTCTTTATTGATTGAAAAGATTGGTGCTTGAGTTACACAGAATGGGTTTGTAGAGCATGCTAAGTAATCTACTTCGGTCAGTTCAATATATTCATTTGTTGCCATATTTATTGCATAAAAATCATTAGATGTTAGAGCTTTATAGGTCTTATTATGGTTAAAGACTGGAAGTTGTTTAATTCTATAAATTTCATATTGAGATTTTGCTTCTTTCAAAGGCACTGCTACTAGGAATGTAAATTGGTCATCTACAACTGCCAAAGTTGTTGCTACTTCATCAATATCAGATGTCATTTGTAGTTTATAATATTTTGTATCTGCTGCTAGTTGTTTTAAATCATTTTGACCAAATACATATGGGGAGGGTTTTAATTGTCTAGCTGCTACCATAGCTGCATGAACCTTTAGTAATGTCATTTGTATTACAGATTGTAAATATCTCATTGATAATTTAGCATCTAGTTCCCCGTACATCACTCCTACATCGTGCGTTTGAAATCTTATCATTTTCTCTAAAGATAAAGAATGAGCAGCCATTCCATTAATCGCTTCAACTATTGCCCGCTGGTTTATTTTTACACTTTCTAAACCTTGTGACACCTTTTTGATCATATCTCTTGTTAGTTTTAGATCTCTAGCAGTAGCTAGACCAAAGGCGCCTCCCACTATCTCTCCTATGCTATGAAAAGGGTTAAATCCAATTGCGTTTGCTATGAAACCGCCTCCTACTGCACCACCTATGCCCGCAAATTTTAGCCATCTCTTCCTTCTACGGGGAGGGGCTCGTTTTTTACGACGTTTAAGTGAATTGCTAGTAGCGTGGGCGAAACTTTCGTATTCTTTTAGTAACCATTTGTTAGTTTCTTTTATAAATTTTGTATCTCTGATACATGATTGGGTGGCTAACTTATTTAGAATACTATCATCGAATTCTGTCCCTTTAGTGCAAATTATTGTTACCTTAGCGCATTTTTGTGTACATTTAGAACTTTTGATGAATAATTTGTTATTTTCATCAAACGCATAAAGAAATAATTCGCCATTTGCGTTCTTAACTGATGGGAGATATGGGTTTATGGCACAAGTCTCACATGGTTTATATTGATCATATTTATTATTCAATCCTGTTCTCATATATTTAAGGGTTTCATTTTCCTTTATTATCCCTGCGGGGGTTTCTTTGATGTTAATTAATTTCATTAATTCCATTAAACGATCTGCCTCAGTTTCGCTAGTTACTTCGGGTAATAATCCGTGCTTATCTTTACAACTCTTTTCACCGGTATCAAGTGATGATTCGGTGTGAAACATGTCATAGACACGTTTCCTATCTTTTTGGATATCATCGCAATATTCTTCATAAGACGCTGTGTAATTGTCTAAAAGTGTTATTGCTTCCTTAACGTGTGATAGGTCAAACTGTCTATTGAATTGAATATAAGTTGGGTTAATAGTTACCAGTGACTGATGTTCTGTCTCGAAGATAAGATTCCCCTTAAGTTGTGCCTGTCTGAGAGCTGTAACTACTCTGACTATGATCAGAAGGAGGACCGGCAACATTGGACTTGTTTGTTACTCGAGGTCTTCTTCAATCGCGTTCTGATCAACAACTGCTTGATTTCACTATGTTTAGGCTCAGTTTTATACTTTTTCTTGGGGTGTAGGGTCTGCTTTTTGTGTCTGCCTTGGTAAGTGTGTGTTAGCCTGATTGACATATCTAACTAAATTATTGAAGTGAGCTTTAATTGTCTTGCCTGTCGACACATTCTGGCAGACTGCCGTACGCTGATTCTTATCTACAAGGTTAATTATGAAAGGGCCTGTAAATAGAGGTTTCCATTTACTGCCTGTGCCTGTGCTTACTTGCATTTGTCTGTGTAAGACTAAGTCACCTGGAACAAATATGATCTTCTCTGATAGCTTATTTTTGAAGGTTTTATTTGATCTCTCTTTCTTTGTTTTGAGTTGGTCATATTTTTCTCTAATGATTGTGGCTCTGAGAACAATTGAATTAATTACTTGTTCAGGGTTTTTGTCATAATTCTCTATTTCAACTAGGTCTGTCTGACTGGGAATTTTATATCCAAACATAATCTCTTCTGGGGTGCTATTGTAGGTGTTTACTGACTGGTTAATTGCATTACTAACATAATGAACTTTTTCATCCCAAACATGAAGGTTTTTTGTTTGGTAAAAGAATTTCCTAGCTGAGTGTTTGAAAAGCTTAATTGTTGTTTCTGCTCGACCATTAGAGAATGGGCTAGCGACTGCCGTCGCCTGTAATTGAATATTGTTCTCATGAAAGAAGTTGTAAAATTCTTTTGAATTGTAAATTCCTGGTTGTTCATCTGATCTAATGAATTGAGGTCTTCCGAATGGAATAAGGATTGAAGTTTTAAATGCTTGAATTATATTTTGGGCTGTTGCGCTTAATATTGGACATGGAATGACATAATTAGAAAAGTCGTCTACACATATTATTAGTATTTTAAACTTATTGTTAGATTCTGGTAAGTCTGTTATGAGATCTACTGACCATGATAACCTTGGTGATTTAAATCTAGGTAAGTTTGTATAATTAGGTTGAGACTTTTCTATATTATATATCTGACAGATGTGACAATCAGAAATTTCTTCCTGTATAAATTGTTTAAGATCAAACGATATTATTGCGTAAACATGTTTTATATCCCGCTCTATTCTTGATTGACTCTTATGGATACCCGGGAAGGTGTGATGATGCATATTAATTAGCATTTTTCCTAATGAAACGGGTAATATTGGTTTATAGCCATCATCTGTTTCCTTATGATATATATTATTTATAAGTTTTATTGAATTATCTTCATAGACTTTTTCCATAATATGATTATCTCTAGTTTGCAATCTTGAGAAAGTGTCTACCGGGAAGTCACCTTCTTCTATAATATCTATGATGTCTTTTAACGTTTCATAACTCTCTTGCAAATACGTATTTTCCTCTTCTAAGGGTGGCTCTGGGTTGTACCTTTCCTGATTATCGGTATGGCATCCTACAGGGTCTTTATTGCAGCTTCCTACCTCTGCTGACTGAGTACTAACCCCATTTGTTAGGGTCGTGCGACGTTCGCGCCATTCACTTGTACCCCTGGAATGCGGTCTACGTCGTCGACTGTAATCCCGCCTTTCGAACACTACTTGGTCGGCGATTGTTCTATCCTGACTTAGTTCAACAGGATCTCCTAACGGGTTGCTGGGTCCCGCAGCGGGTGTCTGTTGCCCTGCACCTTCTGGGTCAACATTACCAGGCTCGGTTTCAGCGAAAGTTACGGTCCTTTTAGTTTTAGATCGCGTCATTATCTTAGCGGGTAATATAACCCCTGGTCTATTCCTACTTTTGGTGGTTCTTGGCATTTTTATATTTCTCTTATTAAGGGTATCTGGAATATTCTTAACATTCTTAATACCTTCCTTAATTTTATTTTTCCTATTAGACTTGATCTTAGTATCATCTAGAGGAGATGGACCGTTAAGCAAATTATACAATTGTGATTTAGTAAGTGTGAAGTCTGTTGGAATTGTGAGTGCATCAATAATTTTAATTGTGTCTTTTTCAGAAATTGTTGGTCTATTAGCAATGCTTTCCTCTATATCTTTAATATCTTTATGTTCTCGGCTCAAAAGATCGGAAATTACGTTATCTTTCCCTGGAATGTGAATTATGTCGGCATCATATTTACTGAGTTCTAATGAGAATCTGAGTAGGATACCTGACGACTCTTTAGCTAGTCTGATATAGGTTAGGGCTTTGCTATCTACAAGAAGAATAACTTTTGGTGCATACTTGAGGAAGAAATCCATTGCCCGCAAAGTATATAACAATGCTAAGGCTTCCTTCTTATAGATTGTATAATGTCTTTCAGTTTTAGTGAAAGTTCTAGACACTGCTGCAATTAATAGTTCGTTATTTTCGAGGTCCTTCTGATATAATCTACCCCCTGCGCAAAACATTGATGCGTCTGTTTGGACGTAAAAAGGTTTACTGGGGTCTGGGAAATATGTTACTGCATTATCACATACTGCTTGTACTAGATTAGTTATTTGGGCCTTATGTTCATCTGTTAATATAAATTGCTTATAATGTTTAACGGATGCTAATTCCATAAGTTCTCTACTTAACTCTGAGAATCTTGGTACGAAATGTCTATAATAGGCTAAAGCACATATCATTGATTTTAATTTCTTTGGTGTTGTTGGTGTTGGTATTTTCTTAAATGCTTCTAACCTCATTTTAGGAATATTCAATTTATCTTTTTCAAAGACCATTCCTAAAAATTCTAATGACGTTCGCGCCAAGAGTACCTTAGCTGGGCGAATCTTAAGTCCAGCATTCTTAATTCTTATAATTACTTCATTTATTAAGTCTACATGGTCTTTTAATGTTCCTGTTGTCGCTATTAGTAAGTCATCGGCGTAAAACAGTACATTCTTTGTTAAGTCTGCAAATATCTTATCTAGTAACATTTTAAGGTATAAAGGAGAATTCTTTAATCCTTGTGGCGCTCTTGTAAAACACATTCTTAGTGCGTGAGTATGTGCGTAAAATGCTGTAAGTGGTTGGGCTTCTTTAGTTAAAGGAATGTGATAGAATGCATCTGCAAAATCTAATGAACTCATGTGGTCTTTACCAGCTAGTTGATATAAAATTTCTGATTTTGAGATTGACGCCATTGGAAGTCTTTCTGTGTCATAATTCAGAAGTCTTCCGTCAAATAACAAACGTATGCTATCCTTATCCTTTTTAGGTACCACTAATATGTTAGAGCAATATTTAGATGGTTCTGTGCAATGCCTAATTATTCCTATTTTTAGAAATTGGTCTAGAATGTCTTTTACTTTATCTCTCGTGTGCATCGGTATTGGAATGTATTTTTGGATCCTTAGTTCAGGTGTTTTAACTTGAATGTCCATTTCTATCATGTGGGTCTTCCCTATATCCCATTTATGTGTTGAAAATGCTTCTCTATTTTCTAGGACTATTTTTGAAAATAATTTTCTAATTTGTTTAGGTAAATGATTAATTTCGAATTGAGAAATTAGGTCTTCATCTGTGACTTCTATTGGTATTTCTACTTCATCTAATTCTGTTATGTTATTTCTTTTCTCTATGTAAGAAGTTATTGACGGTTGCATATAGCCTAGTGTCTCTAAATCATCTTTGGATTTATCGTATTCATCTAATGCCATATAATCGTCCATAGGGATACTAAACGGGAATTGCATTTTGTTAACTTGAAGGATACCATCATTACAATTTAGCGAGATGCAATTAAGGGAAGTATTTAAGATTTTTATTATTAGTTGGCCTTCATAATAAGTAATCTTATCTGTTATTGTTAGACCTTTCATTATTTCAAGGCATTTTATTGTTGAATTTTCATTGTTTGGCATTTTCCATTTTAATGTTTTCATTTGGTTTGGTTCAATGCTTAGTTTATTAGCTCTTATTGTGGTTACTTGATGATTGATCTTATCATAGTTTTCTTTCACAATTCTATCCCCTGATTTCATGAACAATGCGGTTGGAGTCAATTTTAAAATTAATTGGCTTGAAAGGAAGTCTAGTCCTAACAATATATTGTCTGCTAGGTTCGGTACTACTAATGTGTTAATGGTTGTTTTTATCTGTTTGCTTTGTCCAATTAGAAGGATCAATGAAATTGTTCCTTCAATGGCATGAGTGGTGCCATCACAAGTCTGAATGTTAATTGATGGTGCCTTTGTAATAAAAGAGGGGCTTATTTTGTTAATTTGTGAATAAAACTTATTTGATATAGCTGTCTTTGCACAACCTGTGTCAATTAAAGCCATTGTGTTTGTTATTTCCCAATCATTTTTATCTACAACTGTGATCTTTATGTAATGAAGTTGTGGGGCATCATCTATTGTGTAATTAAGTTGAGTTATTTTATAGAAAACTTTCTCAGTGACTGCTGCTTTGTCAGATCGTTGAAAATTTTCTTTCGGAACGAGTGTCCCAGATGCAGCTTGATCTGGAACATTTACATGTTTAAAGGTGGTTTAGGTTGATCGCAATTAGAACCTGTCGGGTGCATAGATGGACATGCCTGACATTTATAGAAATGTAAAGTTACTACATGTTTGCCATTTCTAAAAGTTTTCTCATATTTACTATTTGGGTTAGATGTTTGAGATTTATAATTATTTTTGTTAGGGTTTCTATCATATGTTTGTTTTTGTTGGGCCCTGTAGTTGTTAGAACTGTATGGACTCTTGCTACGGTAATAGCCATCATTACTCTTAGATCTCTCTCTTTCCTGAGAATTATTTCCAATGCTTTGTGACCTGCTCTGTCTTTGTTGGGTTGCCTTATCTTTATAATCACGTTGGCCGTCATTACGACGTTGGGATGGATTATAATATTTTTGACTGTCGGCACTTTCAGATCTGTATCTATTTCTTTCCATGCCTTCTTTATAAGGTGTTTTATTTTGGTTAGGTTTATATGATGGTTTATAATCATCCCTAGATTTTCTTCTTTCTTGTGATCTATCTCTATCTCTATTATTATTATTATAAGGCTTATTTTGTGATTGTGGTCGTTCTTTAGAACGAGATCTATTCATTCTATCTGAGGAACGCTCTCTCTCTCTCTCAGTTTTCTTATTTTTAATGTCCAAAGCTTTAATGGGTTGGGTGTTATGTTCAATAACTTGCATGGAATTTAAGTTAACCTTAATTTTCATCTCTTGTTTAGGAATTAGATCATGTGTTTGTTCATGAAGGGCTATGACCGAAATTATAGCTGGGATGTCTAATTGAGTACCTGTTTGGGCGCATTTTAATTCTTCTGCATATAAATGTCTAGCAGTTTCTACATGAATTACTTGTTTTATTAATGCGGTCAACATGTGATATCTACGTTCCGGCCATGCAGCTGGGCTGCATTGGTTTTTCATTCTATTAATTAGTAAACCTGCTCTTCTCATTGTTGTTCTTATATTTTCTTGTGGCGGTCTGACAAACTTGTTCAGATCGTCCATATCATCAAAAATAGTATGATGGGGAACATAGAGATCTTGAATGGCATCTAATATTTTTGACAGTTTTCCTTTATATTCTCTTATCATATCTGTAAGTGAACTTGCTGCTGTTCCTTTCATTAGTACCATTAAAATGTCCACATATTCATGTTCATAAAGATCATAGTTTCTTGTGTAATTCTGTATTCTCTCCCACGTTTCTTTAAAATTAGCCTTGGGGTTAATATCTGGATCAAATGAACCTACCGTAGCTATTATAGAATGTGGTTTCAGAATTGTTAAGGGTCCTCTTATTGTTTTGTGGTCTATAAGGTTAGTGGGGTATTCGAGTTTATAAACTAATGGATTGGCTGTAGTTGATGTCGGCCCAGACATTTGTTGCAACTTCAGCTTCTCCTCCGGCAATAGCTTATTTTTCTCCATTTCCCCTTGCAGCTGATTTATATAAGTTATCATATTAGACATATCTTTGCGTAAGTCTATTATTAGTTGCTTATCTGTTGGCACAAACTGTTTGTTAGTGCTTTGTGATGCTTTTAATAATTCCAATTCTTTTCTTAAAGTTTCAATATCATCTGGGTCTCCTCTAGGTTCTTCGGGGGGAGGTGCTTGGGGAGGCCGGTACCCACCTTTAGCATACATATCCCCCATGTGTTTAGTTATGAGCTCTGTTACCCTAGCCTCTAGAAACGCATTTACTTCCTCCTCCATATTGCTATTGTCTATTCCCCTATTTATTGCCGAGTTCTGAAGGGTCGCGTTAGGATTCGAAAAAGAGTCTTTAGAAACGTATGTGTAGATCTTATTAGGATTGCAAGATCCTTTTCTAATGAATATAGTTGGTTTTTGGATACTATCTTTCGACTGAACGGTGGCAAGGGTTGCCTTTTCAGTTTTTGGATCTTTTGCTTGCGTGTGTAATGCGGCATCTAATTCTTTACGCAGTGACTCAGTAGACTCTATTATAGAGCCTGCTCGTGGCCTAAGTCTTGTTTCAAGTATTAATGAACTATCTGGTTTTGTTCTTGAAACTCTCTTAATTATAGGTATTAATTCTGCTGTCCCTGGTGTGTATGATATGCAATCCGGTAAACTATGTTTGGCTAGACAGTAATTTCTATCCTTAGCTGTGACTATAGTTAAAGACTGTATATATGTGGCATCTGTATCTGTTATGAAATGTCTGTCTTCAGGGTTTACCTCACCAGTTGGAAAATATAATACTCTATCTGGTTCTGCTATCTGGTTATATTTTAGATATGTTGCCTGATTATCAGGGTTTCTCTTATTTCTATTATATAACGCTTGTTCAGTAACGTTTAAGATAATGCGGTTATTGTATTCTTTACTATTTGCTTTAAGTTCTTTATGGACTTCAATTTGCTCTTTCCAGCTTTTTACTAATTGAATTAGTTGAATTTGTGATAGGTTTCTATAATAAGGTTGTAATTGTGTTAGTGGTTTTCTATTTTCAAGCAATCTCAGGTTATTTAGAGTTTCTAGAACAATTGGGTCTATTTGTTCTGCTTGCATTTAGTTATTGTGGATGACCATTCAAAAAAATCGTCTGAATTTTATTTAGAACATTTTATAACTCTATTTTGACCGAAGTTTTCATACTCAGTTTGCTCTATTTTGGGAGGGTACTGGGACCAACTCTGGTATGTAACGGATACCTTTGTTGTCCAGTCTGTGGAAATTAGGCGTCTATGAGTACTCCTCGTATTATCTTTTGGTAACGGATTCGCTACTCCTTACACTCCTCTATATTGCTCCCTGATAAATCCTTTCGGATCCCGTTCACTGCAATATGTCGGGTGTGATAATAGATTCGCTACTCCTTACACTCCTCTATATTGCTCCCTGATAAATCCTTTCGGATCCCGTTCACTGCAATATGTCGGGTGTGTTAAAATTCAAAAATTTGTCCTTCTTAGGTAAACTGTTTGTGATCACTCCCTGATAGGATTTCTCCCCGTTCACTGTGATCCCAATATCAGAATACCCTTAAGGCTCTTTGGGGGTCAAATAGCCGTCGCTTTCACTCGGGGCAGGATTAAACTGACCGTCTGTAAAGTTCTGCTATTATACTGTATTCCTAGCCTATCTGTATGAAAGATTTTTGACTTAAAAGCCTTGCCTGACCTTTCGATCACTCGCCGTGACCTGTATGACGATGTTTACAACTACTACACAAAGAACCCAGCCCTGTACCTGGTGCCACCACTCATATGCTGTTCCCGGATATTTCTATCACGTTCACTGCAAGTATATATCGGGTGTCTCTTTCCAGGAACTGAGTCTCGTGTGTCTACAATACTATACCGTCAACAGTTTTCACGTAATCGTGTTCGTGGTTCAGACGTTCGATCTTGAAACCAGAGGCGACTTGAAGAAGTAAGTCGTTTGGAGTTACCGTACAAGCACTGCACACTGATACGGGTACCTCCCCTGGAGTCTTGATCTCTTATGTGAGCAGACTATCTGCGGTTATGTCTTATTTGTTCACGGATTCCTCTAAGTGTAATCCTAGGTTCCCTACAAGTTTTGGAATCCAGTGAACCTACTTCCTAACTCCTAACCGAAAAATTGTGTATAAACTTACTGGGTGATAAAGCAAAAGTGTAAGTACGGGCCTATTCAAATCTGAATATGGTACTTACTCTGTTTACCTGATTCACTTTTTGATGTTATACCAGTTATACTCGTGATTTCGGGTGGGGTTAGGATCTAGTGATTGGGCGCTTTTCACAAGATTACCTTCCGGTATAGGTAACCTTCTAAGGTTTGGAGTTGACTTATCCAAGCTTGCTTGTTCTTATTACCATAAGAAATATACTGACGATAGGCCCCCTACGTGTTTTAAATTAAAAATAAAAAACAAAAGTTCTGTATTATCAGACGTAAAAAGGGAAAAAAATGTATCGTTTGCGTATAAAGTCTCGCTAGGTGCAATGGCCTTACTCTTAGGAAAATCACTTATACGATCCTTTATCACAAATGACTTAGTCCATCCACAAAGGACTTAAGTCTGGATGGTTAGGACCCTCCAGACTTAGGAGATATCCGTTCCCTTATCCTTAGTCTTAACTCTTATTCCCAAACTTAGTTTGTATCTTAGCCTTATCCCCAAACTTAGTTTATTTCCTGGACTTAGACTTATTCCCAAACTTAGTTTATTTCCTGGACCTAGACTTGTTCCCAAACTTAGTTTATGAAATAAAAAGACTTGGTCTAACCTGAGTGGATTTTATTGAATACAACTCTTAGTTATTTTGGGGACGAGTATCTCTAGCAGAACAACCGTTACAAAAGTGAATGAACAGAAATTGGGAAAATACTCTTCTTTTATACTCTTTCCTATGGAGAGTTAGGTGGGCAGTTCTGGCCATGGGATTGGAATGTTGAGCACCCCT
>Ga0208485_1000289_pt1 | contig 15333 bp, 8 predicted proteins | sample LakMenEpi27Jul12_FD_150707 | JGI IMG/M metagenome (GOLD analysis project Ga0208485, IMG submission 150707) | Freshwater microbial communities from Lake Mendota, WI - 17JUL2012 deep hole epilimnion (SPAdes) | ecosystem: Environmental > Aquatic > Freshwater > Lentic | place: Lake Mendota, Madison... | reverse complement strand
CCATTTGGTTAGGTAACAAGAGGTGGATTGCAAAAGGCGGTAAGCCAGGACAAGTAAGTGATGTTGCAATTTTTGCAGTTCCATTTGGAATAATTGGTGGAAGAATTTATCACGTTGCTACTGATTGGGAAAAGTACTTTGGATCAGGACAAAACTGGATTGATGCGCTAAAGATTTGGAATGGCGGATTAGGAATTTGGGGCGCAATTCTTTTTGGCGGGGTTGGAGCATGGATTGGTTGTAAGTATTACAAGATCTATTTACCACCTTTTGCAGATGCGATAGCTCCAGGCATAATTTTTGCTCAAGCAATTGGAAGATTAGGAAATTACTTCAATCAGGAATTATTTGGTAAACCAACAGATTTAGCATGGGGACTAGAAATCGCCGAGAAATTTAGACCACAGGGATATGAATCATTTGCTACATTTCACCCAACTTTCTTGTACGAAATAATATGGAATGTACTTATAGGTTTTGGTCTGATTTATCTTGATCGAAAATACAAAATTGGTCATGGTCGACTATTTGCACTTTATGTAAGCCTTTATAGCTTAGGCAGATTATTCATTGAAAACTTGAGAATCGATGAAGCTCGATTGATTCTGGGTTTCAGATTCAACGTTTTCACAAGTTTAGTAGTTATAGTGGGGGGTCTAATCTATTTCGTTATTAGTAACAGATCCAAACCTGGAATAGATAAAGAATTGTTTAGGAGATCTGCTTAATGAGCAAGGGTGAGAAGTTTCTCAGCGAAGAAGTAATTCATCGCAATGTCAATGGTGGCTGGTTACGTCCAGCTGTGTTTGGCGCAATGGATGGTTTGGTTTCAAACTTTGCATTAATGATTGGTGTAGCAGGAGGATCTAAAGCACTAGGTGCAGAAAATACAAGCGCGATAGTTCTGGCTGGTTTTGCTGGATTACTAGCGGGTGCTTTTTCTATGGCAGCAGGTGAATACACTTCTGTAAAAAGTCAAGCAGAACTTGCATTGGCAGAAATTGAATTAGAACGCAACGAAATTAAAAACAACTTGGATCACGAAATTAGGGAGCTAGCTGAAGTTTGGATGAAACGTGGTGTCACAGAAACTGTGGCTTTACAGTTTTCAAAAGAACTGAGCAAAAATGAGCAAGCTTTTCTTGATGCACACACCTCAGTAGAATTCGGCGTAACTGCAGATGATTTACCTTCAGCAAACGTGGCAGCGATTTCATCATTCATCGCATTTGGTGGAGGTGCACTGGTTCCATTAGTGCCATACATGTTTGGTCTAACCGACATTGTTTATTCAATGGTTATTTCTTTATTTGGATTATTTCTGGCCGGGGCACTGGTGTCTTTGGTCACAACAAGAACATGGTGGTACTCAGGGATCCGACAATTACTACTGGGTAGTGGGGCAGCTGCTGTTACCTGGTTTCTTGGTTCCACAATTGGAGCAGCGCTCTAGTTGGTCATAGGTTAGAATTAAAGCCTTACTGTTAGTACTTGGGCCAAAGTCGTCCCTTCGAAATAAATTCGTTTTAGGGACAAGCCTTGCAAACTTTAACTAGCAACAATCAAGGTCTATATGACTCAAATTTTGAGCATGACGCTTGTGGTGTGGCTTTAGTTGCAACCTTAAATAAAAAAGCAACTCATGAAATAGTTGCATCTGGACTTGAAGCTTTAAGAAATCTTGAACACCGTGGTGCTTCAGGAAGTGAACCAGATTCTGGCGATGGTGCTGGAATATTAATACAAATACCTGATGAATTCTTAAGAGACGTTGTTGATTTTGAATTACCAAAAAGTGGGCATTACGCCGTAGGAATTGTCTTTCTGCCCCAAGATAAAGACGGATACTTAGCAGCAAAAAACAAGATCTCTGAAGTGGCGCTGACTGAGCAAATTAATATTTTAGGTTGGCGAGAGGTGCCAACAAATTCACAAGAAATAGGTAAAACTGCCAAAAGCGTTATGCCTCGTTTTGAAATGATTTTCATTCAACCTGAAAACAAGGAGTTAAAAGATATTCAGGTTGATAGAGCAATTTATCCTTTTAGAAAGATTATTGAGAATTCAATTGATATTTACTTTGCTTCTCTTTCTGCACGAAGCATTGTTTACAAAGGAATGTTGACAACTGGACAACTTGAACCTTTCTATCCAGATCTATCTTCACCAAAAGTTGTTTCAAGAATTGCACTAGTTCATTCAAGATTTAGTACCAACACATTCCCATCCTGGCCCCTTGCTCATCCTTATCGTCTAATTGCCCATAATGGCGAAATCAATACGGTTAAAGGAAATAGAAACTGGATGCATGCCAGGGAAAATCTGTTGAAAACTGATTTGATACCTGGAGATTTATCTCGAGTGTTTCCAATTTGTTCAAACGAAGCAAGTGATTCTGCTTCATTTGATGAAGTACTGGAATTAATTCATCTAGGTGGTAGAAGTCTTCCTCATTCAATCTTGATGATGATTCCTGAAGCATGGGAAAACAATCCAAGTATGGACCCTGCTCGTCGAGCATTTTATGAATTTCACGCATCATTTATGGAACCATGGGACGGACCAGCATGTGTAACTTTTACCGATGGTCATTTGATTGGCGCAGTGCTAGATAGAAATGGTTTGCGTCCTGGAAGATTTTGGGTAACAGAAGATGGACTCGTTGTTTTAGCTAGCGAATCAGGCGTTCTGCCAATTGATCAAGCAAAAGTAATTAGAAAAGGTCGATTACAACCTGGAAAAATGTTTCTAGTTGATACCGATAACGGCAAAATTATTGAAGACGAAGAGATTAAAGATTCCTTAGCTAAAGAATTTCCCTATCAAGATTGGCTTCATGCTGGACTATTGCATTTGGAAGAACTTCCTGAAAGAGAACACATTGTTCACACACACTCATCTGTTCTGAGAAGACAGCAAACTTTTGGATACACAGATGAAGAGTTAAAAATACTCTTAACCCCAATGGCAAAAAGCGCAGCAGAGCCACTTGGTTCAATGGGTACGGATACTCCAATTGCAGTATTAAGTAGTCGACCTCGACTCATATTTGATTATTTTGTGCAACTATTTGCTCAAGTTACAAATCCTCCTTTGGATGCAATTCGAGAAGAAATCGTGACATCTTTGTCTTCTTCAGTTGGGGAAGAGTCAAATCTTTTGTATGCAACTCCTGCTCACACCAGGCAAGTAGTTTTACCATTTCCTGTAATTGATAATGATGAATTAGCAAAACTTCTCCACATTAATCGAGACGGTGACCAACCAGGTTTTGCTGCCCAAAAATTCTCAGGCATCTACAAAGTTGCTGAAGGTGCTATTGGCTTAGAAAAAAGAATTGAAGAAATATTTGTGGAAGTTGATCAAGCAATAGAAAACGGAACGCATCTAATTGTTTTAAGCGATCGAGACAGTGATGCAGACGAGGCACCAATTCCTTCTCTTCTGTTGCTTTCTGCTGTTCATCATCATTTGATTAGAAACAAAAAAAGAATGCAAATAGGACTAATCGTTGAAGCAGGAGATGTTCGAGAGGTTCATCATGTGGCCTTGCTTATTGGTTATGGAGCTGCGGCAGTAAATCCATATTTAGCAATGGAAACAGTTGAAGACATGGTTAGACAAAAAAGAATTACCGGCATTTCACCAGAAAAAGCAGTTAGAAATCTAGTGAAAGCTCTTGGCAAAGGTGTCCTCAAAGTAATGAGCAAGATGGGAGTATCAACAGTTGCTTCCTATCGTGGTGCTCAGATTTTTGAAGCGATTGGTATTTCTAATGAAGTAATTGATAAATATTTCACTGGCACAGTTTCAAGACTGGGTGGAGTTGGCTTAGAAGTTATTGCTGAGGAAGTTTCAAGACGACACAAACTTGCATATCCACCAACCGGAATATCTCCAGCTCATCGCCAACTTGCTATTGGTGGGGAATACCAGTGGAGAAGAGAAGGTGAGCCACATTTATTTGATCCAGAAACAGTCTTTAAATTGCAACACTCAACTCGCACTGGTCAAATGGACATATTTCGAACCTACACAGAAAAAGTAAACGAACAGTCAAAAAGATTGATGACCTTAAGAGGACTCTTTGACATCAAGAGTAATCGTCAACCAATTTCAATAGATGAAGTTGAACCAATAGAAAATATCCTCAAAAGATTTAGCACTGGTGCTATGTCTTATGGATCAATATCTGGTGAAGCACATGAAACATTAGCTATTGCCATGAATCGAATCGGTGCTAAATCAAATACAGGCGAAGGTGGGGAAGACCCAGAACGCTACGAAAAAATGGCAAATGGTGATTCAAAAAGATCTTCTATTAAACAAGTTGCCAGTGGCAGATTTGGTGTTACAAGTGAATACTTAGTTAATGCTGATGATATTCAAATCAAAATGGCGCAAGGTGCAAAACCTGGAGAAGGTGGACAACTTCCCGGACATAAGGTTTATCCCTGGATTGCAAAAACACGATATTCAACACCAGGTGTTGGATTGATATCTCCACCACCTCATCACGATATTTACTCAATTGAAGATTTAGCACAATTAATTCATGATTTGAAGAATGCAAATAACAAAGCAAGAATTCATGTCAAACTTGTTGCCGAGGTGGGAGTTGGAACAGTTGCAGCAGGAGTTGCAAAAGCACATGCAGATGTTGTTCTAATTTCTGGACATGATGGAGGTACAGGAGCTAGTCCTTTAACTTCCTTAAAACATGCAGGGGGTCCTTGGGAAATAGGTTTAGCAGAAGCTCAACAAACATTGTTGATAAATGGTTTACGGGATCGAATTGTTGTGCAAACAGATGGACAACTTAAAACTGGTAGAGATGTTATTGTGGCAGCTCTATTAGGAGCTGAAGAATTTGGTTTTTCAACTGCACCACTAGTTGTGATGGGCTGCATCATGATGAGGGTTTGTCATTTGGACACTTGTCCAGTTGGGGTTGCGACGCAAAACCCAGTGTTGCGCGAGAAATTTACCGGTAAACCTGAATTTGTGGAGAACTTCTTTAAATTTATTGCTCTAGAAGTACGGGAATACTTGGCAAATCTTGGTTACAAATCTTTAGATGAACTTATTGGACACTCTGAAATTTTGGATACAAAAAAAGCAATTAGTCATTGGAAAGCATCAGGATTAGATCTTTCCCCGATTTTGCACAGGGTAAAAATTGATGATTCAACTTCAATGATTAAAACTATTGAGCAAGATCATGGTCTAGATAAAGCTCTTGATAACAAGTTAATTGAGATATGTAAACCTGCCTTAGAAAAAGGAGAACTTGTTAGAGCGCAATTAGAAGTTAGAAATGTTAATAGAACTGTAGGAACCATGTTAGGTAGTGAAGTCACAAGAAAATATGGTGGAAGCGGTTTGCCGGAAGGAACGATTGAATTAACTTTCAATGGTTCTGCAGGTCAATCTTTTGGTGCATTTATTCCCAAAGGGATGACACTTAGACTTGAAGGTGACACTAATGACTATTTAGGCAAAGGTTTATCGGGTGGAAAAATAGTTGTTCGCCCAGATCGACAAGCAAAATTTGATTCAGCAACAAATGTGATTGCAGGAAACGTTATTGCATACGGAGCAACCTCTGGAACCATTTTTGTTAGAGGTTTAGTTGGAGAAAGATTCTGTGTTCGTAACTCAGGTGCCACAGCAGTGGTCGAAGGGGTAGGCGATCACGGCTGCGAATACATGACTGGTGGAAAAGTTGTAGTGCTAGGTAAAACTGGCAGAAATTTTGCTGCTGGAATGAGTGGTGGAATTGCCTATGTTCTAAACATAAATGTGGAAAATGTTAATGCTGAAATGGTGGAATTAGAAGAATTAGACGCTAGCGACAAAGAGTTTTTAACTCAAATATTGAAAGATTATGTGGATGAAACAGATTCAACAATTGCAAAGAAATTGATTCAGAACAAAGACTTAAGTGGCTTTACCAAAGTTATGCCTAGAGAATATAAACGAGTTTTGTTGGCTCAAGCCCAAGCAAAGTTAGATGGAACAGATCCAATGCAAGCTGTTATGGAGGTCTCTCGTGGGTGATCCAAAAGGTTTTATAAATAACAGAAGAGAAACCCCAAAAAGAAGACCAGTTGATTTGCGTTTAATGGATTGGCGTGAGGTTTATGAACCTTTTGAAACCAACAAGTTAAAACTTCAAGCCGGTAGATGCATGGACTGCGGTATTCCTTTTTGTCATAACGGTTGTCCTTTAGGAAATCTAATTCCGGAGTGGAATGACTTAGTTTTCAACGACGACTGGCGTGAGGCATCAGAAAGATTGCATGCAACCAATAATTTTCCTGAATTCACTGGAAGATTATGTCCTGCACCGTGTGAGACGGCATGTGTCGTAGCAATCAATCAAGACGCGGTGACAATTAAACAAATTGAGGTTGAAATTGCAGACAGAGCTTTTGCACAAGGTTTAGTAACGCCACAAGCTCCAGCAAGATTAAGTGGTAAAACTGTTGCTGTAATTGGTTCAGGACCGGCAGGTTTAGCAGCAGCTCAACAATTAGCAAGAGCAGGTCACACTGTTGCAATTTATGAAAGAGCTGACAAATTAGGTGGACTACTTCGTTATGGCATTCCAGAATTTAAGATGGAAAAAATCCATGTTGACAGAAGACTTGAGCAATTAGAGGCAGAAGGAATTAAATTTAGAAGTGGTGTGGAAATTGGTATTGACATTGAAGCAAACGAATTAAGAAAAAGATATGACGCTTTAGTCATCGCAGTTGGGGCTACTGCGTGGCGAGATTTGCCGGTTCCGGGAAGAGAATTCAGTGGTATTTACCAAGCGATGGAATATTTGCCACCAGCTAACAGAGTTGCTTTAGGTGAAATTGCAATATCACCAATTGATGTGCAAGGAAAAGATGTTGTGATCATCGGAGGGGGAGACACTGGTGCAGATTGTTTAGGCACAGCTCATCGCCAAGGAGCAAGAAGTGTTACTCAATTAGAAATTTTGCCACTACCACCAGAAACAAGACCAGAAAGTCAACCATGGCCAACTTACCCAATGACTTATCGAGTAACTAGTGCTCATGAAGAAGGCGGGGAAAGAATTTATAGTGTGAACACTCAAAAATTCATTGGTCAAAATAACCAAGTCACTGGTGTTGAATTAATTGAAGTTGAGTTCAAGAATTCTAAATTTGAACCTGTTAAAGGCTCAGAAAAGATAATTCCTGCAGACTTTGTGTTCTTAGCACTTGGATTTGTGGGACCAGAAAAAGCTCCATTTATAGATCAACTGAATTTAGAGTTAGATTTGAAAGGAAATATCGCCAGAGATGAAAATTTTGCCACCAACGCAGATGGCGTATTTGTGTGTGGTGATGCGGGAAGAGGTCAATCACTTATTGTCTGGGCAATAGCTGAAGGAAGATCTGCAGCAGCGGCAGTTGATAAATACCTGATTGGTGAAACAAATTTGCCTTCACCAATTGAGCCAACATCAAGACCAATCAGTGTTTAAAAATATGAATGCAATAGAATATAAAATATGAGAAGAGCCAAGATAGTTGCAACACTTGGGCCTTCCACAGATGATTTAGCAACAGTTCAAAACCTCATAAAAGCTGGTCTCAATGTAGCCAGATTAAATATGTCTCATGGCGATCATTCAGATCACAAGAAAAGACTTGATCTGGTTAGACAAGCATCATTAAATGAAGGTAAAGAAGTAGCAATTCTTGCTGATTTGCAAGGCCCAAAAATTAGAGTGGGCATATTTGGTAATGGGCCAGTTTTACTGGTTAATGGACAAAATTTCACAATCACCACAGACGATATAAGTGGTGACAAGGAAAAAGTTTCCACAACCTATAAAGGATTACCAGGAGATGTAAAAAAGGGTGATCCGATCCTTGTTGATGATGGAAAAATTCGCTTAGAAGTCATCGAAGTAAAAGGCAATAACGTTGTAACCAAAGTTATTGAAGGTGGAACTATCTCCAATAGCAAAGGTTTGAACCTTCCGGGTGTTGCGGTCAATGTGCCAGCAATGTCGGATAAAGATGAAGAAGATTTGATTTGGGCTTTAAAGAATGATTGCGACTGGATCGCTTTGTCATTTGTGAGAAATTCTAAAGACATTGAAGATGTTCACAAGATTATGGACAAAGTAGGAAAAAGACTTCCCGTTGTAGCTAAAATTGAAAAGCCTCAAGCAGTTGAAAATCTAAAAGAAATCCTCGAATCCTTTGATGCCATCATGATTGCCCGAGGAGATCTTGGGGTTGAACTTCCATTAGAGGAAGTTCCATTAGTTCAAAAAAGTGCCATTCAACTTGCAAGACAAATTGGAAAACCTGTAATTGTTGCCACTCAGATGTTGGAGTCAATGATTACTTCTTCAAGACCCACTAGAGCTGAAGCAAGTGATGTGGCAAACGCAGTTTTAGATGGCGCCGATGCCTTGATGCTAAGTGGCGAAACCAGTGTGGGAGAAAACCCTGTTGGGGTAGTAGAAACAATGGCAAGAATTATTCAACACGTTGAAGAAGAAGCTTTAGAACAACTCCCAGAACTTCAAACAGAATCACAAGGAAGCACAGGAAGAGCTTTAACGACTGCTGCAGTGGCAGTAGGAAAAGCAATCGCAGCTAAATACTTAATCGCTTTCACCGAAACTGGTAGAAGTGTGCGCTTAATGGCCAGACATCGCTCCAGCACACAAATTTTGGCGTTTGCCACAGACCAGAAAGTTCAAAGACAGCTGTCTCTTGTTTGGGGATCTGAAACTTTTCACGCAGCAACTGTTAAACACACAGACGAAATGGTTGCCACAGTTGATCGTCATTTGACTACGAATAAATTGGCAAAGTACGGCGAACTAGTTGTTGTTGTGGCAGGTGTTCCACCAGGTGTTCCAGGAACAACAAACGGTATGCGTGTACACAAAGTTGGAACGGGTGCAGACGAAAGTTAATTTCATCTGCTAATCTTTCGATTTAGTAAGGCATCCTTTAAAACCGTCCCGTGAGGCGGAGAAGGAGGTCGAGAAGCACAATGGGTGCAAATTCTCGTAACTCTGCTCGAGTCGTTCTCGAATCATCCGATATTTCTAGAGCGTTAACTCGTATTGCACATGAAATTTTAGAAAATAATAAAGGTTCAAAAGACTTGGTTTTGTTAGGTATTCCTTCAAGAGGGGTGCCTCTTGCTAATCGCATCGCTGAGAAAATAAGTGAATTTGAAAAGGTAACTATCCCAGTTGGATCCTTAGATATCACTATGTATCGAGATGATTTAAGACTTAAACCACCAAGAGCTTTAGCAAAAACAGAAATTCCTGAAGGTGGAATTGATCATAAATTTGTGGTTTTAGTTGATGATGTTTTATTTTCAGGAAGAACCATAAGAGCAGCCCTTGATGCGCTTAACGACATTGGCAGACCTGCAATGGTGCAGGTGGCAGTTTTAATTGATCGAGGTCACCGCGAACTTCCCATTAGAGCAGATTATGTCGGAAAAAATATTCCCACATCAAGAAATGAATCTGTACAAGTGCTTTTAGCTGATACTGATAACAACGAAGAAATAGTCACAATTTCAGCAGGTCAACAATGAAAAAGCACCTTGTCTCAGCAAGTGATTTAACTAAAGAAGATGCCGTTCTAGTTTTGGATACGGCAAAAGAGCTTGCAACAATCTCGGATCGTCCGGTTAAGAAGTTGCCAACTTTAAGAGGTAGAACTGTTGTCAATCTCTTCTTCGAAGACAGCACCAGAACAAGAATTTCATTCGAAGCAGCATCAAAGAGATTAAGTGCTGATGTGATCAATTTTTCTGCAAAAGGATCAAGTGTTTCCAAAGGAGAGAGCTTAAAAGACACAGCACAGACTTTGCAATCAATGGGAGCTGACGCCGTTGTTATTAGACACGGATCATCTGGCGCACCACATTTACTTGCTACCAGAAACTGGATTGATGCAGTTGTCATTAATGCAGGAGATGGAACTCATGAGCATCCAACTCAAGCACTACTTGATGCTTACACAATAAGAAAACATTTAAGAAAAAATGAGGGCGACTTAAGTGGCATCAAAGTTGCAATCGTTGGCGATATATTGCACAGCAGAGTTGCTCGAAGTAATGCAATATTGCTTAAGACTCTAGGTGCCACACCAATCATGGTTGCACCGCCAACGTTGTTGCCTGTTGGAATAGAGAATTGGAATGGAGAATATTCCTACAATTTGGATGAGATTTTACCTACAGTTGATGCCGTCATGATGCTTAGAGTTCAACAAGAAAGAATGAATGACGCTTATTTTCCAACGGCAAGAGAATATTCAAGAAATTTCGGTTTGAACGCACAAAGATTAAAAAGAATGCAAGAACATGCTTTAGTGCTACATCCTGGTCCGATGAATAGAGGAATGGAAATTACAGCAGAAGTTGCTGATAGTAAAAACTCTGTTGTTATTGAACAGGTTGCCAATGGAGTAAGTGTTCGAATGGCTGTCTTGTATTTACTCTTGGGTGGTTCCAATAGCGAGATGGGTGAAAATAGCTGATGAAAATTTTACTTAAGAATGGGTCACTAAAAGGTGAAAAAAATGTTGATCTTGTAATCGAGAATGACAAGATTAAAAAGATTGGTCCAGCAAACTCCTTAATAGAGGAAAATGCTGAAGTCATTGATTTGAGTGGCTTAATTATTCTTCCTGGACTAGTTGATTTGCACACACATTTAAGAGAACCTGGTCGTGAAGATGCAGAAACAATTGCTACCGGTAGTGCTGCAGCAGCTCGAGGTGGATTTACCGCGGTTCATGCGATGGCAAACACTTTGCCAGTGGCCGATACAGCTGGTGTGGTGGAACAAGTATGGAACTTAGGAAAAAATGTTGGCCTAGTAGATGTTTATCCAATTGGTGCGGTGACCGTTGGATTAAAGGGTGAAAAATTAGCAGAGCTTTCAGCCATGGCTGATTCAAATGCACGTGTGCGCATATTTAGCGACGATGGGTTTTGTGTTTCAGATCCAGTCCTAATGAGAAGAGCTTTGGAATACGTCAAAGCATTTGATGGAGTTATTGCCCAACATGCACAAGATCCAAGGCTTACTGAAAATGCTCAGATGAATGAATCGGAATTATCTGGAAAATTAGGATTAATTGGTTGGCCTGCAATTGCAGAAGAAGCAATTGTGGCAAGGGATGTTTTGTTAACTGAACATGTCAAATCTAAGCTGCACATCTGTCATGCTTCAACAGCAGGAACAGTTGAGATTCTTCGATGGGCAAAGGATAAAAAAGTTAATGTCACAGCTGAAGTTACTCCACATCATCTGTTTCTAAATCAAACAAGTTGTGAAAGTTATAACGCAAATTTTAAAGTAAATCCTCCTCTTCGAACCAGCAAAGATGTTGAGGAATTAAGAAAAGCCTTGGCACAAGGAATTATTGATGTGGTTGCTACAGATCACGCTCCTCATCCAATTGAAGATAAAGAAGGCGAGTGGCAAAGTGCTGCTTTTGGAATGACTGGATTAGAAACAGCTTTGTCTGTAGTGGCTACTGCGATGATTGACACCAAGTTAATGAATTGGGCAGATATTGCTCGAGTGATGAGTGAAAGACCAGCAGAAATAGGCCAATTAGCAGATCACGGACGACCAATTGCGGAAAATGAAATTGCGAATCTGTGCATAGTTGATCCTGAGATGACTTGGAAAGTTGATGCTCAAGACACGCATTCACTAAGTACTAACAATCCATTTCATGAGATGACGTTAAAAAGTAAGGTTGTTCATACAATCTTTCGTGGGAAATTTACAATGAAAAGTGGTCAAGTCCAAAAATGAGTTTCACACCTGCGCTCTTAGTTCTAGAAGATGGAAGCATCTTTAGAGGACGATCATTTGGTGCCGTGGGTGAAACTTTCGGAGAAGCAGTTTTCACAACAGGAATGACTGGTTACCAAGAAACACTAACTGATCCTTCCTATTATCAACAAATTGTTATTCAGACAGCACCTCATATTGGTAATACTGGAATAAATGATGAGGATGATGAATCTTCAAGAATTTGGGTTTCAGGTTACGTTGTTAGGGATCCGTCTCGAATAGCTTCTAACTGGCGCTCCAAGAGATCTTTAGAACAAGAACTTAAGAATCAAAACATTATTTCAATTGCAGGCATTGACACCAGAGCTTTAACTCGTCATTTAAGAGATAAGGGTGCAATGCGTGCAGGAATTTTTTCGAAAGATATTTCAGCACATGACTCAGAATTCTTTATAAATAAGGTTAAAAATTCACCACAGATGAAAGGTGCCGATTTATGTGGCATGGTTTCTACAAAAGAGTCTTTTGTTTTACCAGCCATAGGAAAGAAGCTTTATCAGGTAGCAGCAATTGATCTTGGTATGAAGAATGGAATATTGCAGAATTTAACCAAGAGAGGAATTGAGTTAACCGTTCTTCCAGTCACAGCAAGTGCTGAAGAGGTGTTGGCAGCTGGTGTTGATGGTGTTTTCTTAAGTAATGGTCCAGGAGATCCTGAAACTGCAATTCATGCAATTGAGGTTACAAAAGCAATTCTTAGAGCCAACAGGCCACTGTTTGGTATTTGTTTTGGTAATCAAATTTTGGGAAGAGCTGTGGGATTTGAAACTTATAAGTTGACTTTTGGACACCGTGGAATAAATCAACCAGTTCTTGATAGAACAACAGGAAAAGTTGAAATCACCACACATAATCACGGTTTTGCTGTCAAAGCACCAATTGATCGAGTAAGTGATACAGAATTTGGCAGAGTGGAAGTAAGCCACATTTGTTTGAATGACAACGTTGTTGAAGGATTAGAATTAAAAGACAAGCCAGCCTTCAGCGTTCAATATCATCCCGAAGCAGCAGCTGGTCCACATGATGCAAGTTATTTATTTGATCGATTCACTCAATTAATGGATAAACACAATGCCTAAAAGAAAAGACATTAATTCTGTTTTGGTGATTGGATCTGGTCCAATAGTTATTGGGCAGGCTTGCGAGTTTGACTATTCAGGAACTCAAGCTTGTCGAGTATTGAAGGCCGAAGGAATCAGAGTAATTCTTCTCAACAGTAATCCAGCCACAATTATGACTGACCCAGAATTTGCTGATGCAACGTATGTCGAACCAATTTCTACTGACATTTTGGAAAAAATAATTATCAAAGAAAAACCGGATGCAATCCTGCCCACATTAGGTGGTCAGACTGCTTTAAACGCGGCCATGGCTTTGCATCGAGAAGGAATATTAGAGAAGTACAACGTTGAGTTAATTGGTGCAAAAGTTGAAGCAATTGAACGAGGCGAAAACAGAGAAAAATTTAAAGAAATCGTAACCAAAATTGGCGCTAATTCTGCAAAGAGTCAGATTTGTCACTCGTTAGACGAATGTTTAGCATCAGCTGAAATTTTGGGTTATCCATTAGTTGTTAGACCTTCATTCACAATGGGTGGGGCAGGATCTGGAATTGCCTATAACCAAGAGGACTTAATTCGTTTTGTAGCTTCAGGTTTGCAAGCATCACCAACTAGTGAAGTTTTATTGGAAGAAAGCATTATTGGTTGGAAAGAATACGAACTTGAACTAATGCGTGATCATCATGACAATGTTGTCATTATTTGTTCAATTGAGAACTTTGATCCAATGGGTGTGCACACCGGAGATTCGATCACGGTTGCACCTTCCATGACTTTGACAGATCGTGAATACCAACACATGCGAGATGTTGCAATTGCGGTAATCAAGGAAGTGGGCGTTGACACAGGTGGCTGCAATATTCAATTTGCAATAAATCCTGAAGATGGTCGAATGATTGTTATCGAAATGAATCCTCGAGTTTCAAGATCATCGGCTTTGGCTTCCAAAGCAACAGGTTTTCCTATTGCAAAGATTGCTGCAAAACTTGCAATTGGTTACACCTTAAATGAGATTCCAAATGACATCACTAAGGAAACTCCAGCTTCCTTTGAACCAACTCTTGATTATGTTGTGGTGAAAATTCCTAGGTTTGCTTTTGAGAAGTTTCCTGGAGCAGACACAACACTGACCACTCACATGAAAAGTGTTGGCGAAGCAATGGCAATTGGTAGAAATTTCAGTGAAGCCTTACAAAAATCTTTAAGAAGCCTAGAGAAAAAAGATGCTCCATTTGATTTTTCTGCCTCGACTGAAGATTTAAAGGAACTAATTGTTAAGGCGGCCAGGCCAACTGATGGACGAATTAACACTGTCCAGCGCGCACTTTGGGCTGGGGCAAGTGTGGAGCAAATGCATGAAAGCACAAAAATTGATCCTTGGTTTTTAGATCAAATTCAGTTGATAAATGAAATAGCAAAAGAAGTACAAACTGCCAAAAACTTGACTGCTGATTTATTGAAATACGCCAAGCAGCACGGTTTTTCAGATATTCAGATTGCGCAATTAACCAACTCTGATGAGACAAAGGTAAGAAATTTGCGCCACGGCTTAAATGTTAGACCTGTATATAAAACCGTTGATACGTGCGCAGCAGAATTTGAAGCTAAAACTCCATACCATTACTCCAGCTATGACGACGAATCTGAAGTTGCAAAGTCAAATAAAGACAAAGTAATTATTCTTGGTTCTGGTCCAAATCGCATTGGTCAAGGAATTGAATTTGATTATTCATGTGTTCATGCTGCTCAAACACTTAAAAAAGCAGGTTACGAAACCATCATGGTTAATTGCAACCCTGAAACAGTTTCGACTGACTATGACACTTCAGATCGTTTGTATTTTGAACCACTTACTTTGGAAGATGTTCTAGAAATTGTTCATGCTGAACAGGAATCAGGAAACGTCATCGGTGTAATTGTGCAATTGGGTGGACAAACTCCGCTGGGATTGGCGCAGAAACTAAAAGATAACGGGGTTCCCATAGTAGGAACTAGTCCAGAAGCAATTCATCTTGCCGAAGAAAGAGGAGCTTTTGGCAGAGTTTTGGAAAAAGCAAATCTCATTTCGCCAGAACACGGTATGGCATCATCCTTTGGCGAAGCAAAAAAGATTGCATCAGAAATTGGTTATCCAGTATTAGTTAGACCCTCTTATGTCCTAGGTGGCAGAGGAATGGAAATTGTTTACGACGAAAGCATGCTTTCTCAATATATTCAAAGAGCAACCGAAATAACACCTGATCATCCTGTGCTGGTTGATCGTTTTCTAGATGATGCTTTAGAAATCGATGTCGATGCTTTGTTTGACGGTAAAGAAATGTTTCTTGGTGGAGTTATGGAGCACATCGAAGAAGCAGGAATTCATTCAGGCGACAGTGCCTGTTCATT
>Ga0208485_1000288_pt1 | contig 15339 bp, 24 predicted proteins | sample LakMenEpi27Jul12_FD_150707 | JGI IMG/M metagenome (GOLD analysis project Ga0208485, IMG submission 150707) | Freshwater microbial communities from Lake Mendota, WI - 17JUL2012 deep hole epilimnion (SPAdes) | ecosystem: Environmental > Aquatic > Freshwater > Lentic | place: Lake Mendota, Madison... | reverse complement strand
TCATCGCGCACCAGTTTTGGCTCGGTAGAACAGTTGGTTAGTTCACATGCCTGTCACGCATGAGGTCGTGGGTTCGAGCCCCATCCGAGTCGCCATTTTGGAAGGTAAAGCAGAGAGGATCTGTCGCTGTTTGCTAAACAGATGGTTCCCTTTGGGAATGTGTTTCGAATACACTGCCTTCCACCAACATTTAATATAATCTTAACGGTAATTCTTAAATCTTCAGGATAAATAGGTTTGTATTCGAACTAACACCCTCCAGGAGACCGACAAATGAGACTACACGATCTTGCCGTAAGACTCGCTGCTGTTGAATCCAAGTTAGCAACACTAACTGGCACAGTTGCAAATACAGATATTATCGATGATGTTGCTGAATTCGATCAAAGACTCTCAGTAGTTGAAGTTCAAGTTGATCAATTGATTGCTCTTAAGACACAAGAACAAGTTGCTGCACTCGTTGCTGCTCCAGCAGCTGCTGCAACTATCGCTGTTGAAGAAGTTGTTCTTCTCTCACCAAGTGCTGAAGATTCAGATGCAGTTCTTGTTGTTGAAGATGTTCTTCATGCTCAACATGAAGCTGCTGCAATTGAGAATCCAGAAGTTGCAGTTGTTGTTGCTGCTGCCGTTGCTGCAGTTGTTGCTGCTGATCCAGAAGTTGTGAAGGATCCAGAAGCAGTTGCTGTGCTCATCAAGGAAGCAGTTGCCGAAGCACCAGTTCCATCTGCTGAAGCAGTTGCTGCCACAACAGAAGCTGTTGCTGCAGTTGTTGCTGCCGCCACAGGTGCCGAAGTTGCTCCAGAAGTCAAGGAAGAACTTGCAGTTGCAGTTGCTGCTCCTGCAGATCCAGTTCTTGATGGTCTAGAAGCACGTTTGGCAGTTGCGGAAGCAAAGGTCGATAGTCTATTGGGAAAATAGTAACGGGTGTTCGAAGTTTGTTTCGACGCCTGTTTTAATATATGATAGAGAGGGAGCCAAGTGCTCCCTCTTTTTTTGGAGTGATGATGAAAAAATATATTCATGTCAATCAGCACGTCATTCGTGCAAATAAAAAGAACAACGAAAACAATCCTGTGCTTACCATCAAGGAAGGCAGGAAGAATACTTATTGTCACCGTGTGAAGATTCATGGACCAAGTGAAGTCGTATATTCTGGAAATGAGAAAACACTCTTGCCTTGTGGTGCAAGAGTTGCTGTAGTTACAGAAAGTGAGATTGAAATTGTAGAGTAACACTTTACTTTTGATGTTTGTTATAGTAGAATATATAAACAATTCGGATATTAGCACAGTCTGGTAGTGCACCTGCTTTGGGAGCAGGGGGTCGCAAGTTCGAATCTTGCATATCCGACCAATTTTATGACTGGAGATTGTTATGGCTAATCATGTGAATACTCATGTTCGTTTCGAGAAACTCAATGATGCAGGTAAAGCATATCTAAACGAATTTTACTCTCGCATTCGTCCAGAAGATAAAGGATATGAATGGTTCAGTGACATCTTCGGTCTTGACAAAGAAATCACAGATCAATACGACTGGAATATTGAAAACGTTGGTCCGAAGTGGTGCTACTTCGAAGATCGCGGAGAAGATTATTTCAACACAACTTCTGCTTGGAGTTTTCCACAAAAAGGCATAGAGTGGCTTTTTGAACAGATTGCCAAAGTTGATCCTGATTTCATCGCTTCTGTTTTTTATGAAGATGAGATGCCCAACTTCTTTGGTGTATATGTTTACAACAAAGATGGTATGATTGATGGTTGTGAATGGGGCGAAGAAGGTGAGATTGAGGAAATGATGAAAGAAGCCGTTCCTGAACTTGCTGAACTCAATGAAGAAACTGACAGTGATCGATATTGGGATCTCTGGTCTGATAATATTTGGGATCTTGTTTCTGATAAGCAGGGTCAAGTTTTCAATGATATTATGCAGTCGCTAAAAGAATAATGATTTGCGACTGTGGAGAAATCGGTAAACTCAACAGACTTAAAATCTGTCGGCATTAGCCTTGTCGGTTCGAGTCCGACCAGTCGCACCAGATGCGGGATTAGTTTAATGGTAAAACAGCAGATTTCCAATCTTCGGTCGAGAGTTCGATTCTCTCATCCCGCTCCATTTTGCGCTCGTAGTTCAGGGGATAGAACAACTGCCTTCTAAGCAGTAGGTCGCAGGTTCGATTCCTGCCGAGCGTGCCATTATTAAAGGACTATATAGAGTTGTTGTGAGTTGTTTCTCACAAAAAAGGAAACATATATGCTCTCTGATGTCCTCGCCAAAACCAAAATCAAATTTCTACAATTAGATCCATTCGGATATTGTAACGCAAAATGTTGGTTTTGTCCAGTTAAATATTTTCCCCAACCCGAAGAAGGTTCTGGGGTCATGCCAATCGAACTAGTAGATAAAATTCTGTCAGAAATCTACGAAGAAAAGAATAAACCAGATGGCATTGTTCATTCATTATTCAATCTGGTGACACTCTCTCACTATAACGAAATTCTTTTGTACAAGCATTTTGATGAATTGCTCGCGCTATTGAGAAAGTATTCATTCAAATGTTATGTTTTAAGTAATGGAATTCCACTATCAAAGCAAAAAGTTGATCTCATAAAAGAATATAAAGATGTGGTCATTCATGTTGGTTTAAATGTTCCTGCATTCGAAAAATCTCTCTGGGCAAAACGAACAGGATTCACAGAAGATCATTTTGATCGTCTGATGGAAAATTTAAATTATGCTCAAGAGCAATTACAACATCTAGGAGACGAACTTCAAATTGGTGTGAATGGAATCGACCAAGAACCAATTTCTGGTGGATACATTGCAACAGGAGAGCAGTTTGAATCGCACCAATATGATTTAAACTCAAAACATGGCGAGCATGAAACTCAATTTAATCTTGGCAAAAAGATGTTTCCTAAAACCAACGTTCATAAGAATTATCTTTATGATCGTGCTGGAACAATTGATCATATCGTTACAAATAAGCCATGGATCAAACAATTGAGAAAAACTCAACGAGTTACTGGTTGCAATAATGGTGGCGATCGTTCTAAAGAATGGCTCAATGTGAATTCTGCAGGACATACTTTCTTATGCTGTAACGATTATCACTTCGATTATAAATTTGGTGATTTAAAAACACAATCAATTAGAGAGGTTTGGTTGGGTGAGAAACGAGCAAAGACGGTTCTTCAGGCATACAGCGAGATATGTAAAAATTGTCACCTCGCCACATTCAATTAACTATATAAGTTTTTTAGGAGCATTTAAATGCCAACATTTACTTGGAAAATTATAGAAATGATTACAGCCCCATCTGAGGGTGAGTTGAGTGATGTCATAAAGACAGTTCGTGCAAAATATACAATTCACGATGATGCTGGAAAAGAATTTTCTAGACTTTATGTTTTTGATTTGCCATCTGCAGATCCATCTAACTTTGTTGCCTATAACGATTTAACTGAGTCTAATGTCTTGACTTGGATCACATCAACTTTAAATCTAGAAGAAGAGCAACTATTATTGCAAAACCTTCTCCAAGAAACTCTTGAAGGAAGATTGATTGACGGCACTTCTCGAAAACCGCTTCCGTGGACATAAAAAGTAATTAATTTGTTATGAAATATAATGGAATACTTGCAAAGTATGACACATACGATAAAATTGCAGGATTGCTTGGTGATGATTTAAATATTTCTTTCATGAATCATGGATATTACCCAATTCATGAGAAAGCGTCGCATCTATTTCTAGATTCTTCAGGAAGTCTATATTGTCATTTCTTAGATCGAATTTCAAATCCTGAAAGCAAAAAAATTTTAGAAGTTGGTTGTGGTCGTGGTGGTGGCGCTAATCTAATAAAAACTGCTTATAATTTCGCAGAAGTTCATGCCTGTGATTTAGAAGAGAAGGCAATTGATTTTTGCCGCAAGTCGCATTCAAGTATTCATTTTGAAGTTGATGATGCTCAAACATTATCGAAATATGAATCGAATTCTTTCGATTGTGTTATAAATGTTGAATCATCTCATTGCTACAGAAATATAGAGGGATTCTTTTCCTCTGTTCATCGAGTTTTAAAATCAGAAGGAACGTTTCTGTACATCGATGCATACAGACCTGAGTTGATTAAACCTTACGAGAAACATGCTCTGAAATATTTTAGAGTAGTTGAAAAGATTGATATTGTGCAGAATGTTTATGATTCCTGCATACACTCAATGCGAAAGATTCATCAACATATACGAGAGAATAAAATTCCTCCTGAAAGCGCATATCATTTTTTAACAGTAATGCTTTTAAATAAAGCCAAGCATTACAAGAGTCGTGCGCATTTATACTATGCTTATGTGTTGATAAAATAATATGTCAAGTTCAGGAAAACAATTACGATTTGAAGATCTGCAGCCGCATGTGGATATGCTTTGTGATGCTCTAGAAAATAAAGGCGCATCATCTTCTGGCATTCCTCACGATAAACAAGTGATTCAGAATGCTTACATATATCGCGAAATCTTGCGACGTGTGCGAAATAATGAAACAACTGTTGAGAATCTTTTGTTTGATTTAGCATATCTAAATAATCACACGCGAGAAGCAGCCAAGAACAATCAATTTTATAGAATTGACAAGATCGTAGAGGCACTTGATATTTTCATACAGAAAGAGTATAATAAGGTGACAAATGAGATTTCTAACAAGGAAGTTGGTTAAGCCTGAAGATCTGAACGCGAATGATACGTTGTTCGGTGGAAGATGCTTGGAGTGGATTGACGAAGAAGCCGCTATATATGCTGCAATCGAAACTCGTCATAAACGTGTTGTGACCAAGAGTATTTCAGAGATCAACTTTGTTGCTCCTGCTCGTCAGGGTGATGTTGTTGAAATTGGAGTTGCGTTGAAGAAAGTTGGAAGCACTAGTATCACTCTAGAAGTGCAAGTGCGCGACTTGACTTCACAACGAATTATAGTTAATATAGAAGAAATGGTTTTTGTTTGTGTCGATGAAAATGGGAGACCAACTCGACACAGTTTGAGGAAATAATTCGGAAGGGTAGCCAAGCGGTTTACGGCACCTGACTTGAAATCAGACGTGGGGGCAACCTCACCGTGAGTTCGAATCTCACCCCTTCCGCCAAAAATTATGGAATTCATACAAAAAATTAAACAATACAAAGATGTTTTAGATACCGAGACGTTTGATATTCTCGATCGTTATCTCAGACAACCCAAATGGGCGTTGAGCGTTAGTGATCCCAAATATAGTCCTCATAAAGTATTTTGGGGGATGCGTTTAGATGATGAACCTTTCTTCAATAAGAAAGTGTTTTCCGTTGTTGAGGAGTTAACAGGAAAAAAATTTATCACAACAAGCATACTTGCCAACGCTCAATCAACATTACAAGATGGTGCTCCTCATGTTGATAGTGAATCAACAGATACTTACACTTTTATTCTTTACGCGAATAAAACATGGGACTATCAATGGGGCGGTCAAACAATCTTTTTTGATAGATATAGGTACGAAGATTCAGAAGAAGTGATGAATAGCGATAGTGTTTACAGTGTATATCCGATACCGAACACTGCAGTATTTTTTCCGTCAAATATGGTCCACTTTGGAAGTTCTCCAAGTAGAGATTTTTATGAGATGAGGTACACAATCGCATATCATTTGAAAGAAATATAATGCCCACATGGTGGAATTGGTAGACACCCTGGTCTTAGAAGCCAGTGCCAAAAGCGTGGGGGTTCGAGTCCCTCTGTGGGCACCAATTTGGTGCTGATATGTTTGATTTTTTACAACATTCGGATTATTTGAATGCCAGAAATAACGAAGATTATTATCACTTCGGAAAACTTTCTGTTCCAACTCCAGATTGGGTAGATATATTACAAGAGTTTGATCGCGAATACAAAATTCATTTATATAATAACGATAAAGAAATCTTCAAGTATCAAGACAGATTAGGATTTGTACTGCATCAATCGCAACAGATTCCTATTGTTGGTAAGTTTTTAGAAGCAGTGAGTAAATCTCATCACAGAGATCGCCAACACTTCACGGCACTCACATATATAAGTTTAAGCACAGAATCTGCCACTTATGGACGTCATAGTGATGTAATGGATGTATGGTGTTGGCAGATGACTGGTTATACTTTATGGAAAATAGAAGGAAGATATCGTAATTTTGAAAAGGTGCTAGAACCTGGAGAACTTGTTTATGTTCCTCGAGGTATGTGGCATGATACAAAACCAATGACGCCAAGAGCAGGATTGTCGTTTGGATCTGAAAACATATGGTGATTTATGAAAGAATATGTTCGTGGATTGTATACTGATCATACAAATTTAAACATTCCTGAATTGAAACAAACATGTCATGCAATGTATGAAATCATACTTTCCAACTTCAATGACGGCGATCAATACAATGGGAACATTGGTCTTCATGAAAGTATTTTTCAGAAATATAACTTTTTAATGTATCCATTTCCTGAGATTCGAAGTTTATATTTCGAAATTCAGAAAATGTTCTATAACTCATTAAATTTGTATTCTGATCCTCCTGAAAATCATAACTGGTTCATTCAGTGTTGGTTGAATTTTTATTTCAAAGACGATTTTATTGATTGGCACAATCATGATTGGAATATGAATCGACCTGAGCATTTTCCAAAAGCGTGGCATGGTTTTGTTTGCGTTGATACTGAACCAAATTCTAAAACATCATACAAATGGAAAGGTGTTGAGAATATCATTGACGTAGAAAGTAAAGATGGATTGATTGTTATGGGTATTAGTGATGGCGATGCGCATAGAAGTTCCGCATGGTCCTTTTCGCATCCAAGAATCACGATTGCCTTTGATATCGTTCCAGAACAAAACATTGTTTTAAATGGTCCTCAAAAATTAGCAGAGGCTTTGTGTAATGATCCCCAAAATCAGTTGGTTGGTTATAAAAACCACTGGATTCCGATTTAATGGAGTATAAAATGAACGAATACAACTATCCTTATGTTTTTAATCCTGGAATGATTTCTGGGAAAATTCCAGAAACTCTTTTCAGAGAATTAATGAGTTTCTACACACTCCCAACTGCCAAAGAGACGCCACTAGAAAATACCTCATTTAAGTATCACTTACCATTTAATGATGGTTTAAATGACTATTTGCAAGACATGTATTCAAATTGGTGCAAAGCATTCGAAGTTGAATACACTGTAATGGATTTGCAGGTTTGGTCTCAGATTCTGAATAAGAATGACTATGTTTCTTTAGAATCACATAAAGGTTCAGCAGTATCATTTATTCTTTGGATTCAGATTCCAGATAAAGGAGAAAAACTTGTATTGACTTATTCTCAATACAATGGATCAATCTGTAATAATCCAATTGAAATTGATAAATCATATCAAGGAACCATGATCATGTTTCCTGCAGGAATCTCATATTCTGTTTTCCCTAGAGTCGAAGAACGAGAAGAGCGAATCGCAATTTGCGGATATATTGCAACAGCATAATAAATGAGTAAATTCACGATACCAAAACTCTATAATCCAGGAATTCTTCTTGGTAAACTTCCTCAGCCGTTATATGAAACGATGCTGAGAGTTGTGCATAGTGAAGAAGCCAGATCAAACTCATTAAGTCATGATCTTGTTGGCAGTATTGATGATGAGTTTGCAACACCTTATGTGCCAGAATTTATACAATATATTTCAGAAATGTATGAAGAATGGAGAACAACATACTGCACAGAGGTTGCAGAATATTCAATTGGTCCTGTTTGGACTAATTACATGAAGAAAGGCGAGTTCAATCCAAATCACTCTCACCCTGGAGCACTTGCTGTGTTTGTTGTTTGGATGCAAATTCCATATGATATTGAAGAAGAAATGAATTATTCTTCTTATAACAATCCAAACTATTCTTCGAAAAATTCGTGTTTTGACTTCACTTATGCAACACTTGACGGTACAATAAGAAATGAGGCTATATTCGTAGATAAGAATCATGAAGGCACTATTATGATGTTTCCATCCACACTTATTCATTGCGTTTATCCATTTAGAACAAGTGATGGTGAGAGGATTTCTATTGCGGGAAACATTTATAAAAAATGAAGACAGTATTAGATCAAGTTAAAATTTACGAAAACGCATTTTCTCAAGAAGAATTTAATGAGGGGATGTCTTGGGTTTCAAAGGCGAGATGGAAATCTAATCAAAGCAATCAAAAAGATGGCATTGATAATGATTGGGTTTCTCCAAATATTGAATCATACTCACCCACTATCCGTCGATTTTGGGGTGCAGGTAGAATGTGGCACAAAGAAGAATTTTTCAATACGGTATGTTTAAATCGTATCAGAGAAATTACAGGCGAACCAACTTTAGAATTAAATCATTTATTGCTGAACGGACAAACTGCGTGTCAAGATGGAGATCCGCATTTCGATAGTGAAATTGAAAATGCATACACATTCATTTGGTTTCTAAACCCATATTGGGATTTTAGATGGGGCGGGCAGTTCGTTGCATTCGATCGCTACATTGATCCTGATACAAATGAAACCATAGTGCTGGATAAAAGTAAACATGTAACAGTGTTTCCAATGCCAAATTTGTGCGTATTCTTTCCAGCAAACATAATTCACTTTGCATTTGGTCCAACTAAAGATTTTAGCGGAATGCGAATTTCAATGGCTTTTAAATTATATAAAAAAACTGAGGAATCAACATGAGTTACACTGTGGGAATTATTGGTAAAGGATTTGTTGGTGGTGCCATGTATGAAAATTTTAAAGATGTTTTCAATACACTGGTTTGGGATACGGATGAAACAAAACGCACTGTTGCAACATTTCGAGAATTTGTTGATAAATCCGACATTATTTTTGTTTGCGTTCCAACACCAAGTAGACAAGATGGTTCATGCGACATCAGCATTGTTGGTTCTGTGATTGACGACATTGCTCAAGTTGATCGCCGCAAGTATGTTGTCATTAAGTCAACTGTAACTCCAGGAACAACTGAACGTCTTGCATCTGATTTTCAGATGACGATCGGATTTAATCCAGAGTTTTTGACAGAAGCAAAGGCATATAATGATTTTCGAACTCAACCACTCATTGTGATTGGAGCAGATGATCCAGGTATCGCAACAGTCATGACTCAGCTTTATTATGAATTTAATAGCAAAGTTGATAATGTTGCGCATGTGATTCAAAGAACGACAAAAGAAGCAGAACTCTTTAAATATCTTGCAAACTGTTTCTTGGCAACTAAAGTCACCTTTGCAAACGAATTTAAAACTTTGTGTGATTCAATTGATGTTGATTATAACAAGATCTCTGAACTCGCTGTTCTGGATAAACGTTTGGGTCACACTCACTGGAGAGTTCCAGGACCTGATGGTAAACTTGGATTTGGTGGATCTTGCTTTCCGAAAGATACCGCAGCACTATTAAATTATTGCGAAGAAAATGGTATTCAGTTATGGCTTCTAACAGAAGCAGTTTATATCAACGATGATCTTCGCGATGGAAATATGTTTAAGTCTTTTGAGATTGTTGAAAATAAATGATTTCTGTTATTGTTCCCACAATGTGGAAACATCCACCATTCTTGGAATTTTTCAAGAGTTTGGTTCACATCGGATGCATTGGTGAACTCATCATCATCAATAACAATAAACAAGAAACTCCCAACGACTTGATTTTTTCTCATCCGAAGGTTAGAATACATAACTCAGAATCAAATTTATATGTTGCTCCCTCTTGGAATTTGGGAGCAAATCTTGCACAATTTGAGCATCTGGCTTTTTTGGGAGATGATGTGTTTGTAAACATCAACATCTTTCGAAAGGTTGATGATTTTTTATCGCAAGATGTTGAAGACAACGTTGGTATTGTGGGAACTGTCTTTCGATATGAAGGTGACGACACATACCAACGCTTTTACAGAGATGGAAATATTGATATAATTTATATCCATGAAGGCGAGGTCGGAAAACGACCTAGTGCAGCGGGAATGGGGAATTTGTTTTTCATCAAGAAAAAGCATTGGAAAGAAATACCATTCGTTAAGATATTTCACGGCGAAATACTACAATGGAATCGATTGGATCCGATTAAAAAAAATTATGTTGTGGTGAATTGTGATACGGATACACCATGGCATACTACTTGGAAAAATTTAGCAGAAGGAGTTGATCCGAATTTTAACCGAATTCAGTTACAAGATCAAGAATATTGTGAAAGTGTTAAATTCTATTTTGAGTGATAAATAATTAAAACTAGAGATTAATATGAGTTTAGTATTAGTTGTAGACAAAGGTGGAATGCCGAAAGACTGGGTGAACTTTGAAATGGCGGCATGTTACTATGCCAAAAAGAAAGTTATCTGGGAATTAGGCGAAAAGATGAAAACCATGCTCGGTGGTCACAATGAGCATGGCGAACAATCACGCATTGATATTTCTTGCATCATTGGCGTAAGTGGTCCATTGCTAGGTGACAAATTCTACAATCAACAAACTAAATTTGCTGATCGAATGACATTATATGCTCGAGATTGGCATATCTGCGCTTATTGTGGAGATGAGTTTAGCACTAGCCAATTAACTATTGACCATGTTATGCCTAAATCTCGCGGTGGTGGGAATCAATGGAACAATTGCGTTACATCATGTCGGGCGTGTAACCATAAGAAAGGTGACAAAACGCCAGAAGAAGCGAAGATGCATCTGCTTTATGTTCCCTATGCACCAACTGTACATGAGCGCATTCTTTTAAAGAATCGTAGAGTGCTTGCTGATCAAATGGAATATTTAAAAGCAAGCATCCCAAAGAACAGTCGTGTTTGGAGAAATTAGTGGATTTTCTCTCACAAATTAAAGAATTTGAAAACGTTTTTAATCAGGAAGAATTAGAACTCATTGACAACATGTCTTGCCGTCCAAAATGGGAAATGGCTATCAGTGGATCCTCTCCAAAAAGACCATTTTGGCGAATGAATCTAATGAATGATGAGTTGTTCACTCAAACTCTCTTTCAGAAAGTTTTACAGACGACTCAATTAAATGCAACGTTGAATGACGTATACTTTAACGCTACAACGACTTCAATGTCTTCAAGCGTTCATGTTGATGCTCATGATGAGGATGTAAATGTTTTCCTTGTTTATATGAACAAAGAATGGAATATTGAATGGGGCGGTCAGACAGTATTCATAAATAGACATTACAGTAAACAACAAGATGGTCTCGTTGGAAATAACGCAACAAAGATATTTTATCCTAGATATAATTCTGCGTTGCTGTTTAAAGGATATATCGCGCATTTTGCCGAAGCACCAACGAGATACTTCGAAGGATTTAGAATAACATTAGCATATAGGTTTAAAGTTTTATGAGCACTGGTGGAAAAGGAAGTAAACCACGCCCATTGAGCGTGCCAAGAAAACAATTTGATGAAAACTGGGAACGCATCTTCGGTCAGAAGAAGCAACCGAAACAAAAAACTGCGGGGTAGACTAGAGGTCAAGTCACTGGACTCATAATCCAGTTTCCGTTGGTTCGAATCCAACCCCCGCTACCATTTTGGAGTTATTATGAAAGCAATCGTATGGTCGAAAACAAATTGCCCCTACTGCGTAAGAGCAGTCAATCTTTTAAATTTAAAGGGGTACTTCATTGAAGAACGAAAGTTGGAATTTGGGTGGACTAAAGAGCAACTTCTTGAGTCAGTTCCAAATGCAAGAACAGTTCCTCAGATTTTTCTTGACGATGAGTATATTGGCGGTTATGATGACCTTGTGAAACACTTTGAGGTGAAAAATGGAACAACTTGATATGTTTGAAGAATTAAAGCCAAAGATCTACGAAAGCCCAGACAAAGGCAAAACTGTTTACGAAAGAGATTTTGGCGCAGAACCATCAACTCGTCGAGTTGTAAAGACTTCTGTGCAACAGCAGTGGGAAATTGTAACTAAAGAGTGATAAATTTGTGAAAATTCTATTTCATGCTGAGCAGTTAAATTATCGCGGAACAACTAACTCCATTCTAGAGTATGCTCACTACAATCAAGAAATTTTGGGAAATGAGAGCGTCATCGTATATTCTCAAGAAAATCCTGAAGGTTTAGATGTTGGAAGTGTTCCTGCAGTCATCGATGATGTGAGTAAAAAATTTAAACTCCTCACATACAATGACAACAATCATTTAAACGAAATTGCTTCAGGATACGATCTTTTCTACAGTCAACGTGCTGGTGAACGAGTTGACTCTCACACAAAAAGAGAAAATGCAGTAATCACATCAACAAAGATGGGTGTGCATTGTGTGTTTCAATGGTACGACCCTCATGGTGATGTGTATGCGTATATCTCTGAGTGGATGTCGCATAACGTTTCTAAAATGTACAATGCCCCTGTTCATCCATGGGTTCCATATATTGTAGATTTACCAGAGCCAGATTACGATACAAGAACTGCTCTTGGTATTCCAAAAGATAAATTTGTCATTGGAAGATTTGGTGGTTACAAAACATTTGACTTACAATTTGTTCGGAACGTTGTAATCAGAGTTGCGCAAGAAAGAGATGATATTGTTTTCTTATTTGCAAACACGGAACCTTTTTGCGATCTACCAAATGTTATTTTCTTGGGACCATTCTTGGGAAATCAACAAAAGTCTAACTACATCAACGCATGTGATGCATTTATACACGCTAGATGGTTAGGTGAATCATTTGGATTAGCAATTGCGGAATCTCTTTTCTTCAACAGACCAGTTCTTGCATGTGATGTTGGATTTGATCGCAATCACGTTGAAACACTAAAGCCATTTGATCTCATTTATAGAGAGAATGATGAAGAAGATCTTTATAAAAAGATTACAACTTTGCGCAGTAAGATTGGAGTCAACTATAGAGAGTTGGCTGTAGAGAAATATAATCCCAAAAATGTGATGGCAAAGTTCAAAGAGGTTTTCATTGATGAGAAAGTTGATTAATGTTAAACCGATTGAAGTTGCTCAACTCTTAGCGCAAAAGAAAATAGTTGCAATCTTCCAAGGAAGGTCAGAGGCAGGACCAAGAGCATTAGGAAATAGATCAATGCTCTATACTCCTGTTGATCCTGATGGCAGAGATCGCATTAACAAAATGAAGGGTAGAGAATTATTTCGCCCACTTGCCGCTTCAATACTTTACGAATATGCTGCTGATTGGTTTGATATGTCTCAAATTCCAGAAGCACCATATATGACGTATTCCTTTGCGGCGAAGGCAGATAAGACTGACGAGATTCCCTCAGTTATTCACGTTGATGGTTCGTGTAGAATTCAAACTGTTCGCAAAGAACAAAACGAACATTACTATAATTTAATCTCTGCATTCAATGATCTAACTGGAGTTCCTCTTCTTCTAAACACATCATTTAATCTTGCTGGCGAGCCGATTGTAGAAACTCCATTTGATGCTCTTAAGACTTTTCATAATTCAGATATTGACGTTATTTACTTCCCAGAATTAAAAACGATTCTAGCAAAATGAGTTACTACACACTAGCAATTCAAACACTTGGACATGATGCCTCTGTAGCATTATTTGAAGATGAAAAACTCATTTTCTTTTTGCAAGCAGAAAGAGCGACTCGTAAAAAGAATGATGTGCTATTTAATTTAAAACCATTTGAATACATTCGCAATAAGATCACCAAAAAAATAGATTTATTGGTTGCTCATGGATTTAAAACCATGAATACTCTTTTACCAGAAGAAAAGAGTTGTATGCAGATCTATGATAAAATTACTCAGATGTTTGAGTTTGGTAAAATAATTGAAACAAGCGAGCGTCGTGGAACAATCAATCTTAAAAATGATTTCACCAAATACTCTCATCATTGTAGTCATGCGATATCTGCATTTTATATGTCTCCATTTGACGAAGCAGTTTGCTTAATTGTTGATGCGCTAGGTTCTGGATATGTGATTCAAAACCCTAAAAACAATTTAGGGGTTGGTGGATCTGAGAACACTTCTATCTTAGAAATTGATTCAAGATATCGAAGAAATTATCTCTATAAGAAATCTCAGTGCGGTCCTGTCTATGTGAAAGATTCAATCCCTGTTTATAGTTCGAATGGTGGAATAAGTGAGTTGATCGATCCTAAAATTGGATTTGATAAAATTCCATATAAGTTTGATGCTTCGGCTCATATGGATATTGGTAACATGTATGAAACGATTACACGCCATCTTAAGATGGGAGCGAATGGATATGGAAAGGTCATGGGATTATCAGCATATGGAAAGGCAGACAATAACTTGCCACCATTTCTTGTTGGTGATACCATCTACTCAAACAACAATCTATTTGGTTGCGGAAGAGAATTGAATTACAATTTGTATCCTGAACTTTTTGACGAATTAACGTTTCAACAAAAGGCAGATCTGGCATATGAAGTTCAAAGAGCATTGGAAAAAGTCTTTCTTCATCATGCACAATTTATCAAAGAGAATTCTAAAATTAGAAACTTGATTGTTGGTGGTGGCTGCGCTTTAAATATTCTGGGAGTTTCTATAATTAAAGAGAAGCATCCAGAATTTAACATTTTCGTTGATCCGATTGCAAATGATGCGACGCATTCAATCGGATTAGGCATTCATCACTATAACGTAGAAAGAATGCAAGGAACATTGATTAAAAAACCACAAGGGCTGGAAACAATATATCTTGGTCCTGAATATGATTTAAACGAATTGGAACAAACTATAGAACACTTTATGAACGAGGCAATTGTATGATTGAGTTTATAAAACATTTAAAGTCAAGAGGAATGCAATTTCCTATATGCTATGATGTGGGTGCATGCAACGGTTCATGGAGTAATAAAGCGAAACGTGAGGTATTGCCTGAATCATCATTTTATCTTTTTGAAGCAAACGCTCACTATTTGTCTGATTTAATTGTTACAGGACATTCATTCTTCTTGAATGTTCTTTCCAATGAAGGTCGTGAGTTTGTTGAATTCTATCCTGGATGCAATACTGGTGATTCATATTATAAAGAGACAACAACTTGGTATGATGGCAAAACTCCAGTGAAGATGTCATGCACAACTTTAGACAAAATGATCGAAAATAAAGATCTTCCAGTTCCCAATTTGTTGAAAATTGATACACAAGGTTCAGAATTGGATATTCTTTCTGCCGCAAAAAAAGTCATGGGAAAGACAGAATTGATTTTTTGTGAAACACCATTGATTGAATACAATCAAGGTGCGCCGAACATTTCTGAGTATCTCACATTTTTTCGAGATTATGAT
>Ga0208485_1000286_pt1 | contig 15360 bp, 7 predicted proteins | sample LakMenEpi27Jul12_FD_150707 | JGI IMG/M metagenome (GOLD analysis project Ga0208485, IMG submission 150707) | Freshwater microbial communities from Lake Mendota, WI - 17JUL2012 deep hole epilimnion (SPAdes) | ecosystem: Environmental > Aquatic > Freshwater > Lentic | place: Lake Mendota, Madison... | reverse complement strand
CTAATCGTCCTCCACTCCCAACTGGTGGTGTCATGATATCGGATAATGCTTGAGGAATGGTTTCTTTAGATTCTGGGGGGTATTCTGTATAGTTGAAGTCTGCCCATTGTTGATCTAGAGTGTGGGTTTTTAGTTGTTTGATGGTGCGAGTTAGAAAGAATTCGTTTTCACCAAAGTATAAGTATGTTGGCATAAGTAAGGCAATATAATAATACAATTGTCGTACATGAGCGTTAGCTCGAAACTCAGTATGATTTTGTCTGCATGAGAAAGCAGTCATTCAAAGAAATGGTACTTTTGTGCAATGCGGCATTACTTCCACGACCGCGCTACAGTCTTTATAGAATAAGCGACTTCATGTACTGCTTCTTGATTACCTAACACATAAATAATAGTTGATAAAGCTTTAACGCTTTGTAGCAAATTCTGGCGATTACCAAGAGAGAATGAGTGAAGTAATTCTTTCCAATAGCTAACTCTTTTAGTTATTGGAAGCTTTGCAAAATGACAAGTGATTGCACTTAAAATTTGGACACGCTCCTTTTCTTCCTGAATTGCTAGAACTGCTTTAAAGGCTTCAGGTAACAAACTTTCTGGTAAGTAAGGAGCCAAAGCACTTAAAGCTTGGACGCGCTCCTTTTCTCTCTGAATTGCTAGAACTGCTTTAAAGGCTTCAGGTAACAAACTTTCTGGTAAGTAAGGAGCCAAAGCACTTAAAGCTTGGACACGCTCCTTTTCTTCCTGAATTGCTAAAACTGCTTTAAAGGTTTCTGGCAGAATATTGGGTAGTTTCTGAGCCAAAGCAATCAGCACCTGGACACGCTCATTAGGCTCTTTAATTGCCTGTGCTATCTGTAAAGTTTTTAGTAACAAACTTTCTGATAGATGAGGAATTAAAGCACTTAACGCTTGGATTTGCAAGCTGTTGTTGTGAATTATTTGTGTTCTCTGGAAACGAATGCTACCTTTAATTGCTTGCGTTGCTTGTAAAGCTTTTGGTAACAACTCAATTGGGAGATAAGGGAACAAGGCAATCAAAGCTTGAGTATAGTATTCTTTATTCTGAAATCTTAAAGCTATATTTAGTGCTTCTGACAACAAGTTTTTTGGTAGTTCAGGAACTATGTTTTTCAGACTTTGAACACGACTCTGTTCATCCGAAATTGCCTGTAGAGTTTTAAGAGCTTCAAGAAAAGCTTCTGGTAGTAATGATGATATACTTATAAAGTATTGAATGCGTAATCTCGCTGATGTAATTTCCTTTGCTATCTTTAGCATTTTTGATAAATTTTCAGGGCGTTGATGAATCATGAGATGATTTGGTTCAGTATGTAACGAAGTTTCAATGTTTCCAGCCTCTAAGTCATCCCGCAAATATGCAACGCCATTTTCAGGAAGATATGGAGTCAAAGTAGTTAAAGCCTTAGCACGATCCCTCTTATCCGGAATTTCCTGTACTGCCTGGAGAGCTTTTGGTAATATATTCGGTAGATGAGGACTTAGAATATTTAAGATTTGAATACGATATTCATCATTAGGGAGTGACTGTAAAAGATTAAGAATTTTTGGTAAAATATCTGGGAGATAAATAACCAAAGCACTTAAAATTTGAGTACCATAATATTTATCCTCAAATCCCTCTGTTGTTTTGATAACTTCTGGTAAAAATTTTTCTTGTAGGTATGGAATAATATTTATCAGGAGTTGAGCGCGATAATTTTCATTCTTAATAGTTTCTATTATTTTAAACGTTTCTGTTCCATTCTCTGCTAAATATGGTAATAGATTATGTAGAATTTGGGCGAGTTCCAAGTCATCTCTAATTACCTGTAAAAATTGGAGGATTTCCGGCAAAATCTTTGACGGAGAATAAGGAACTAAAGCACCTAAAGCTTGGACGAGTTCCAAGTCATCTCCAATTACCTGTAAGAATTGGAGGGTTTCCGGTAAAATCGTTGGCAAATAAGGAGTCAGAGTACACAGGGCTTGAATTTTATGATGATTTGTGAGTGACCTTGTTAATCTTAAAGCTTCTAGCAATAAATCCTGTGGTATGCGAGGAATCAGAAGACTCAAAAGTTGGGTACAATGCTTCTCATCAGAGAAGGCTCGTGCGCTATTGAGGGCTTCTGGCAACAAAGTTTCTGGCAAATAAGGAGCTAATTTAATTAAACCTTGCTCACGAACAGCCTGGTCTTTAATAGCTCGTACTTCCGAAAATACTTCTTTTAGTAAACCTTTTGACAAGTAAGGATAAAAGGCACTTATAGCTTGAACATAAAACTGATTGTTGTCAGTTTCTCTTACTACTTTAAGAGCTTTTAAAAACAAATTCTGTGGTAAAAGAGGAACTAGTACGCATAGTAATTGTATACAATACTCTGTATGTAAGAGTAGCAGTATATTTAAGAAAAATTTTGATAATAAATTTTCTGGCAAATAGGGAGCAATAATACATAGTGCTTGGACTTGATATTTGGTATTCCTAATTTTCCAAACTTCTATCAAAACTTCTGATAACGAAGAGTTTGATAGATGGGGTGCCAAAGCTTTTAAAGCTTCAATAATATATATTTCAAAATCCTTTACATTAACAATATCCCGTATTGTATTAATGGCTGTTGGTACAATATCTTGGTAATATAAAGCTAAGGTACTAATATTTACTGCGTGATGTCCCTTCAATCCGTGCTTTATATAAGAATCCCATGCCGTGTTGAGAGCTTCTGGCAAAATTTCTGGTAAATATGGAACCAGGGAAATTAAAGCTTGAGTGCGATGAATTAACTGTGTTGATTTTGCCGTGTTGACGGCTTCTGGCAAAATTTCTGGCAGATAAGAAATTAAAGCAATTAGAGCTTGAACTCGATACTCTTCAATCTCAATATTCTGTGCAATTGTGAGGGCTTTTGACAACAAAGACTTCGGGAGATAAGAAATTAAAGCAATTAGAGCTTGAACTCGATACTCTTCAATCTCAATATTTTGTGTAGATGTAAGGGCTTCTGACAACGAAGATTCCGGCAGATGAGGAGCCAAGGCAATTAGTGATTGAACAAAATCTAATTTATCTTTAATTATGTGTGCTGCGTCGAAAGCTTCTAAAATTGCCTGTTTTGCAAGTGGTTGTGATAAGGAAGTAACTAATCTTAAAATTGTCGCCACTTTTTGTTTTGGATCTGGAATATATTTAGCATAAGCTAGGCTTTGTTGCGGACTCCACACCTGTTGTTGGACAAGTTCTACTAATAAATTAGGTGGAATTTTACTAACAAAACTGTTGAATGAAGTAGTGATAAGTGCATAGTAGAATTGCCGCCCTATGATTTTTGGTAATACTGTTTCCGTAGAAGAAGCATCTATAAGTTTCCAAGCACGATAAATATCATTTGAGTAACCATCCATCTGTCCTAAGTGTTCTCGTACTTTGTACCAACCATTGCATCCTGTTTCAGATTCCTCACGCAACAACTGATGAATATCTTCTACGAGTTCAGATTTCTCCAAATGCCAAACTAAATATTGATGAATGTAACCGTCATCGGGCAAAGTATGCCATAAACCTTTTTGAGTTTTTTCTCTATATTTCTCCAAAAAAATGGTATGAGCATTAGCAAGAGTTATACCTAGCCCTACTAAATCACCTCGACGCTTAGGTGTTGGAGGAGAAATTAATAGATTACGTGCAAGGTCATGAAATAAGTCATGTAAACGATAGGTTGGTGTTCCATCTACCAAAGGGATACCAAACAATAACAGTGATCTAGAATGCAGATATTGTAACTCATCCCCTGCATCCCGTTCATCATCCATATCCCACAGCGTTGCAGTCATTGCCTGAGTAATTTTTACATCCTCCGGTAATATTCCCAACCAAATGAAATTTTCTCGCGTTTCTTCTGACAATCGCTGTATGCTCAAATTTAATGATACAGTTAAGCTGAGTTGTTTTAAGCTTGCTTCATCAGTAGCATCTCTTGCTCCCTTGTCATCCAATGTTTTTAATCGAGCTACCTCTTGCTGCATATCCTGCAATAAAACTGTCCAAGAAGTACCATCAGCAATCTGTGCAGTAGCTAGTTCCAGTGCCAAAGGCAGGTAGCCCAATTCTTTCGCTAAAGCTTCAGCCGGCTGAGTTTCTGTGTCAGTGAGGTTACGTCCTAACTTTTTAGTCAGCAGTTCCATTGCTTGGGATGGTGTCATGACATCCAGAGAAAACGTGCTGGCTTTGAGAACTTTAGCGATCGCACCTTCGCGGGTTGTTACCAAAACTTGACAACGCGCTACACCAATATTAAATGCTTGTGCATCTTGTGTATTCCAAACATCGTCTACTACTAGCAGGACAGCTTTGTCATACAGCAGTGTACGCAGTTGATTGGAAGCAGCTTCCACGCTATTGGCTGTAAAGTTGTAGTCCCCCAATACCTGTACCCATTGATTAAGCAGGGATAGGAGATCAGGCTGTTGACCTAATGTTGCCCAAAGAATCCCATCACAAAAATGAGTTTGCACCTCTGGATCGTGTGCTAAAGCCGTTGCGAGGGTCGATTTACCTACAGAACCCAATCCGTGAATCGCAGTCACTACCAAGGTACGCACATCTGATGAATCTGTGAGCAGACGAATTTTTAGGTCTTGACTATATTCGGGACGGTCTACGTAGTAAGTTGGTAGAGGAGGAGCTTGAAAGGGAGTTAACTTTGTCCGTTTCCCGTCGGACGAACCCATTCAAATATTAATATTTTGCGTCTCAATCTTAATATCTCCTTGACTATAATTGACAATTTTATCTGCCAACTTTTGTAAGTTAGGCATATTGACAATCTCTACAATTTTGGGATTGGGTTCTGCTTTCGCTGCTGCCGCTAATTCCTGCATAGCTTGATTAACGTCAGGATTGGTTTGAGCAGCAGATTCTACTTCTACTACAGCTTTACCATAATTAAGTGGTTGTTCTGGTGCTTTCTCAATCGCAGTTACAGTCTGGGGAGATTGTTGTTTCAGTTTGATAAGAAACTTATCAGTCTTTTCCCATAAAGCCTCGCCGACTTTTTCACCCGTTTTTTCTAAAGCTTTAGTCGCAATCACAGTCCCAATTGCGATCGCACTAGCAGTAAGTGGTTCCATCTTCATAGCTCCTAATAATGGCATAGTATCTTACCAGTAAAACATGGTTTCTATAGGAATTAGAAAATACTAAAGAAATTATGCAAAATAATAGGTGATCGCCTCCTCTATTACCATAGACGATCGCTCATCATTAGTATAATCCTAGTGTGTTAATTCTGAATCCCTTATCCCATAAGACTTCGTGCACAAAATGTGCCGCCCTATTTTTATGAAAAAGTGTCTAGAACAGATGCTTTTGGTGTAAACTACGGTAACACCAATAATTTTCTGGACAATCCCCCCAAAAATACACAGAATTAACACACTAGTATAATCCCCCACTCAAAACAGACTCAACTGCTTTCCCACATCACCATGAGATTCAATAACCGAAAGTAACTCATCTCGTTTTTTAGCGATCAACTCCAAATAATACCCACTGGAATAGCCTTCAGAATTAGTCAATCCCCTAATTTCTTGATAAAACGTCACAACATCCCCAGTATTACCCAGAACCAAAAGAGCCTTTTCACCCTTCTTAATTTTCCGAGTAACCTGTAACTGTTCCACAGGGAAATCACCAGAACAAATAACCTTGGTTAATTCCTGGTTTTTCTAATACTGTGGTTAGATTTAATGGTGCGGATTCCTATGTAAAAACTGCAAATGGGTATTCTGATTCACTGGTCATCAGTAACCCGTTAGTGGCTTGTTTTAATATGTTTGTGATGTTAGTCATATAGTGATTTCTACGGAGTGCTTCGCTATCTCTTCGTTAAGTTATAGGGGTCTGTTTAGCGAGTAGTAACTTCAGAGCGATAGTGAAGCGCTGCTGCAAGCAGTTCGCCTGGAAAGTCTACAAAAATTGCCCCTAGTAACGCGCCCACTTCCCTCAAATTACACGAAATGGCACTTTCTTTCGTGCAATGCTCCAATACTTATTGCAGCTATTGAAAATTGAAAAAATATGGTTCTTCGGTTATTTTTATGAAAAACCTGGTTCAAAATCATTGAAAGTCTTATTCTGTAGACATTTCATTTAAAACATTAACATAATTCTTTGTAACCATTACAGGACAAGGGTTTTGTTATAATCAATCCTCAATCACGATAAAAACAACGCAAGAGCAAAAATTAGGTGATGTTGGCACATAGGAAGATAACCAGGAGGTTAAGGATGGTTAGTCTTCCTCGATATCATCTAAATTTGAAATGTAAGGTGGAAGTTTACCAAAACTAATTCTTTCTACATATTTAATGGCGCGATGTTCCTCTAATGATGTTTGAATTAAGGTGTTTATTAACAACCGAAATTTATTAACATCTGCTTGAGATGGTGATTTTAATTGTGAAGCTAATAAACTGGAAATTTGCAAAATCAATTTAAGATTAGGTAAGTTAGCTTCGGTTTGTTCAATGAGTTCATATTTTTTATTAAGACAATATTCATTACCCACATGAGAATAATCAGCCAATGTTTTTAATAGTTCTGGTTTCCAATTGATAATTACTTGTTTAATTCCTGGGATTCTATTTAATAAAACAGCGATAATTTTTGGTAAGTTAGGAATGAAATCACCGATATTCCTAAATCTATGGATAGGAGTATCCAGAATTAATTCGATTGTGCTAACTGGTGGTGCGCCAAATGTATAAGTTTCCAATGTATAAGGTGCAACAGGTTTTAATTCGCTTTCACTAATTCGTTTAGTAATTAATGTAGCCGCAGCACCGCCTAAACTATGTCCAGTGATAAAAATATTTTTGTTGGCATTTTCTTCTCTTTGAATAAAGTCTTGTAATTGTTGCCAGAAACTTTTAACATAAAGATTAAAACCGGAGTGAATTGCTTCTGAATTGGGGAATGCAAGTAAGTTAAAGAAGTAATCATCTAATCTTTCTGTACCTCTAATAGCAATGACAATATCATTTTCTGTGGATAGGAGTAAACCACAACAAACTAATTCATTGGTATCACTTAAAGGACGTAGTGCTGAGATAAATTCTATGGTTTGATATGGTTGTAAAAATGATGGAGTACCTGTTTTCAGGATATCGCTAACTATATCATTTCCTTGTTTATAGGCGACGTAAGCGAGTTGAGAAATACAAGCCATTTCTAGAGTGCGTTGTCTGTCGGTCGATGCTTTCATATTGGTTAATTTTTGGGTAGATTTGAATTTGTAATTACAGAGTTGTAGATTTATTGATTATAGTTTGTAATTCTTTCTGTACTTGTTCAAGTTCCTGGCGTTTTTGGTTAATAAATGCTTTTTCAATTTCCCGTTGTTCTAGGGTTTCTTGGTGAGCTTTTTCTTGTTGTTCTATCAAATTTTCATACAATGAAATTGCTTCTGCAATTACTCGACTAGATCCTTCAATTCTGCTATTAAAAACTGTATTAATAATTTCGTCTAGCTTTTCTGAAACTTTTTCTACTGATTCTTCAAACTTCTGAAAGCCTATGTCATAAACTTTCTGCTTTATTTGGGTACTGAGTCCATCAAAATCTAGTAATCCAAAACCAAAAGAACTAGCAATTGTAGCAGCAACAGCAGCTACAATAACTGCAATGAATCCAAGTCCTGTAAATACGATTAATCCAGCAGCTAACGCACCACCTACTCCAATTCCTCCACCAATTCCGCCTAAACCCATAAAATCATCACTGATACCTCCAATAGATAACTTCATTTGTTGACTAAAGTTAGTTTGAATTTGTTGGTCTAGACGTTGAAAATCACCTTGAATCGCGTCTAATTCATAAGCAATATTAGCATCTAAATATTCTATACCTTCTTTGAGAATAATATCTTTTAGTATTTTATTACCCCATTCATCTATTTCTTTTGATAGATCCCTAATAAATTGATTTGTGTAATCTTTAATAAGTTTATCTTGGCTAAAAACTGGGTTGTGTTCAGAATGCCAATATACGCTTTTTTCCGCCATTCTATCACCTAATTCAGCACGCCATTCATCATAAGACTCACTAGCTTTTTCATAAACTTCATCTATTATATTAGATCTTAAGAGACGGATTCTGACATCTCTTCCACTTGCTTCACCTATTTTTTCTAAAATTTCTAGTTTTTGCGCTTCGGAAATTTGAATTTTACCTTCTAAAGTTTGCTCTGATTGGGATAGACTATTTAAAGATTTGTGAATGACTCTATTTATCTGTTCAACAGATTGGTGAATTTTTACTTTTCCACTTTCAAAAGTTAGAAATTTCTCAAGAGACAAAGTAAAATCTTTAAATGATTGTAAATATTCATCATTATTTCCGTTTTGAATTGATTTTAATGCTGCTTTAGCTGAAATGTAATGTACTCGATTTATCTCTTTTAAAACTATTAAATTTTCTTTTTTAACAAAATTTTTAAGTCTTTGTTTTACATCTTGAACATCTTCCTCATTATCAAGGTTATCCATAAAGTTTACTAATACAAAAAGATTCTCAGCAGGTTCTTTATCAGAACTATTATTAAGCTTATATCTTACATCACGCAGTAATTCTTTTTCTTTTTCAGGAAGTAGACGGGTAGCATTGGTTAAGAAAATAGCTGCATCTGTATTTGTGAGTATTTTGTGAGTAATTGCTGTTCTTTGAGGATGTTCATTTAATCCGGGGGAATCAATTATTTCTACACCACTTTTACATAAAGTTAATTCAGGATGTTCAAAAATAATTTCTTCAATTTCAGATTGTGCTAGTTCATCACTACGGTGATCTACTGCGGATTCTTTAGAAATACTTGCTTTTGCTTTATACTGGTCAAAAGCAATTTCCTCCACTCTTCCATCTTTATAGTGACAAATTACCCGTTTTTGAGTTCCATATTTGAGAACTGTCACTGCACCACTACAAGGAACTGCTCTCACAGGCTGAATTTCTTCGCCTAACAAAGCATTTAATAACGTTGATTTACCTTGACTAAATTCACCAATAACAGCTAACCTAAATCGCTGATTTTTAATTTTATTATATACTTCTGTAATATCATCTATCAAAGTAGAAGATAAGAAACTATGATCTTTACATTCGTGAATTATTTGGGAGACTAAGTTACAATAATTATCTAATTCCTGACGATAGATTTGGAACTTTTTTAACTCATCATAAGATAAAGTTGTATGCTTTTGAATAGTTTTAATTTCTGGTTTAGCAGGTAAAATTGCCAACATATCACTTGCAGCTTTTACAAAGACTGTATCAAGTTCTTTAAACCGAGAAGAATCTAGTAAAAAATGTACTTCATTTAAAGCATTTGCTTCAATATTTCCTTCTTGAGTAAATGCAATTTCAAAAATTGGTAAATGTTGTGATTTAACACCCAGATTTTTAGCAACTATTTCTAAATATTGCTTTTCTCGTAAATCAATTTCACCATCTGCGGCTGACATTTCATAACCAAAACCAATTAATAATATTTTTTCTGATTCTGAAAGTGGAGATGTTAACTTTAACAAATCCTGAATTTTTTTATAAGTTTGATTTTCTTTAACTCCTTTAATCATCAAGTTTGTTAATTTCTGTATATCACTATTTGATTGACTAAATCGAGATAAAATTTTCTGTAAACGTTGTTTTTCTTCTTCTGAAACTGTCCCATCTACAAGCATTACTCCTAGTAGTAGCGTCACTAAACTAGCTAAAAATAATACCTGTGGTGTGATATCCCGTTGGCTCAATTTTTGTCCTGTGATGCGTGATAATAAATCAACAGTCTCAGAAGTAACTCGTGAAGTATCCATAAAAATCACCAGTGGATAGAGTGGTTAAAAATTATTATTCCCTAATTTAATCAAATTTAACCCATTTACCGCACAATCACGGTTCTTAGTATTGAAATTTATCAGTTAAGCTATAAAAGTACATATTGATTCAATAAGCTCTACAAAGATATAATGTATCAATTTCCATCTCTCATTCAAGCTGGTATTGAAGCTGGTAAATATATCCCCATCTTTAGTAATGGTGTACCCCTAAGCATCGCTAGAGATGCTGTTACAGGTCAGTTTGTGTCTCATGCTATTGGTGTTGTCAATCCATTATCACCACTTGTATCCGCTCCTAATTTTCTCATGACTGGCTTGCAGATGTATCAAAATCAGCAAAATTTTACAGCCGTCATGGGTAGCTTACAAACTATACAAAACAGCTTAGGAGTATTACAAGCAACAACCGCCCTCATCGGTGTAGGAACAGTTGCAGGTGTAGCATTAACAGCAGTGAACTTACACCAAACCCTGAAATTGAGAAAAGAAGTTGAGCAAATGCGGTTAGAGGTCAAAAATGGTTTTATTGACTTAAAACAAGCCTTAAAAGACCAAGGTGCAGAAATTAGACAGTTAATTGAACAGGTAGCCCAAGATATCAAATTTGAACAACATCGCACGGTTTTAATTAGGGCTTATGGTTTATTTGTGCAAGCTATAAACCGTTTACGTTCTGCTATGCAATTACAAGATATTAGCCGCAGAAATGCAGAAATTGACGCTGCTAGAGGTATGTTATTTGAGGCTTTAGCAGATTATACTAATCCCCATTTATTAGCAGAAACCTGTGCGCCTGGACAACTGCGCCGGTTAGAATGTTCTTGGGCTATTGAACAAGCAATTATTACCACTTATCAAGTCCAAAATGAAGTTTCTGCTGTGAGCGATCGCCTGAACCAATTACAAAATAAAATCTATGAAGATGCCCATACTGTAATTGATAGATGTGAATCACACGATGAGCTTGATTTTCTCTTTCCTGAACTTACCCGCATTCATCATCATGATTTAGTAATCATCGAATCATGGCAAAATCATGTAGATTGGGTAAAATCTCTACCTCCAGCAGAATTAAAACTTTTAAATAGTGCTAATTTTAATAATTTAGAAACTACCCAAACTATAACTAATTCAGAAATACCACCAGAACAAATAAACTATGAAACCATAGCCGAAAAATCTCATTTTTATTCATTACGTGATCAATTATTATTTATGTTTGAGCCAGCATTACGACGTGAGTATGAAAATTATGTGAGTCAACAAGCTGCAATTTCTGGATACAGGACATTAGTAACATCTAATTTGCAACAAGCCTCAGATTTAACCGTAGCTAATCTTTTTCACTACTTTAATATTAGAGATGAATCACAAGAAGAAGTAGATAACGTTAAGTGTTAAAGAGCGTCCACCCACCGGGAGGTAGTGTCAAGGTTAATTTTGCCTCTCCTCTCTTCAAATTGTTCACCACTGTTCTGAAATATCTAAATTACATCTATCAAACTGGAAAAGTCGAGAAAATCAATTATGTTTAAAAAGAAATTCAGGAAAGAAGCTTAGTTTTAGTTCAGATAGCCAAAATTTTGTGACTGGTAGTGAGTGCGGAAATATTAAACTCTGGCGCAGATATTCTTGAATTACTTGTAAGCTGAAACCTATGTACACCAGTTATAATACTGAAAGTATCTGTCTAATTTTTATTTATGCTCAAATGCTTGCTTCGTGTGCTGGCTAACTTCGGACTGCCAACCAACAATACATCTGATGACCCAATTGCCATTCTAGATCGAATTGTTGCAGGGAAGAACACTAAAGCGGAAGTCCTACTACTCCGACATATTTTAATTGTGGGTAATAACCAACAACTCATCCAGTTAGGAAAGTATAACGTCAACATTGGACAGGGACGAAATATCCAAATTGGCGATCGCATTTACAAAGGTGCAAGTGCAGATACCATAAAAGGAGTATTAAAGGAAGTTATTGATGCTCGTCATCTATGTAGTTTGCTTACACATAATGAATTTACAGCCAGAGTAGAACAAGTTGCTCTTACCAGTCACCAAGGATTATTTGTAGGACGAGAAAATATCCGTCAAGAATTAAAAAATTGTTTAGCTGAAACTTATCGGGTCGTTATATTACATGGATCTGGAGGACTGGGTAAAACACGTTTATTATTGTCGCTGCCAGAAATTTTACCAAAGAGAAGTTCTTTGTGGTTTGTTCGCAATGAAGCTGAGTCTATAGAAACAGAATTAGCATCACTACTGGAATCACTAGAATCCCATACCCAGCACATAATTGTTGTAGATGATGCTCATCGCTTTAGCCTTCTGCACAAACTACGTGAAGTTATAGTTAACCCTAAGTTAGCTGGTAATGTCACTCTAATTTTATCCACACGCAGTGTTTTTGAAGATTCAATTATTTACCAGTTAGGAACTTTACCAACAAACCAAGTTGTCAAAATTGAAATAACGCCTCTCAGCAACCAGGATATTGACAAACTTCTGGAGTCCTCTCCTTACAATATTGCTGAAGAAGATATTCGTTATGCCATAGTTAAAACTGCTGAAGGTAATCCACTATTTGCTGGTATTGCAACTCGATTAATTCAGAAAGAGAAAACACTAGCAAACCTCTCTCGTGAACAGATACTCACAAATTACTTAGATGAAATTATTAAAGATTTGGCAGCAGGGGGTAACAATGATCAGCAATCTTACCAGACTTACATTCGTTATCTGCAAATACTAGCTGCTCTTGGAAAGATTAACCTTGATGAAACCGAATTGCAGGCAAAGATTTATGAAATTACTAATATATCTCCGATAGATGAAAGGAGAATAATATCTCGTTTAGTTGAAGCTGGTATCGTAGAACAATACTGGAAAACCATAAAAATTGCTTCTGAGGTTTTATCTGACCACATTTTAATTTCCCACTTTTTTGACCCTAAAACTAAACAAGCAGACTATCAAAGACAAATTATAGAACCTTTCTTTAATTTAAAACCACAAGAAATTCTTGGTAATTTGGCTGAAGCTGAGTTCAAAGGAGAATCTTTAGAAGCTGGTCAACTACTAACTTATAAATTACATGAACTTCGTCGTTTACTAAATCAAGAAGGTAACTTTTTTCGATTCAATCTTTTAAACTGGTTAAAAGATGTAGCTTATTTAAGACCAGACGATGTTGTATCTATCGTCGCTTTGGTTGTTGACGCGCCTGAACTACCACCACAAAACATTCCAGATGTATTTTTGGGAAGCTTCCAGATCACTCATGAATGGGTTTTGAAGATTGCTGTTGAACTTCTAGAACGAGCTATATATCGAGGTGGGTTACGTGATTCTATCCATTACTTGCATAAACTGGCTATTTATAGACTAGATACACAAGAATATTGTTTAGTTAGAGATAAAGCAAGAAAGGCGCTGATCGAAATTGCTGAATTTAAAAGGAACAAGCCTTATGCAGTCCAACTGATATTAATTGAATTTATCTCAGAATGGTTAAAGGCAGACTTTAAAGTTAACCTGGAACTGAGTTTGTCATTGATAAAATGTATGTTAATAATAGATTTACATAGTGCTGAGATTCATCCTATTCAGCCAGGAAATATAGTTATTTATCAAGGTGCTTTAGAAATATCGGAAGACTTAAAGCTAATTCGCCAACTTTCTCTAGAGATTTTATATACAGCATATCAACAGACTCAAGATTTATCCATCCGATTAAAAATTGTGCAAGCTTTGGGAGGAGGTTCAACTCCTTATTTAAGATTGAGAGAAGAGGTGTCAGCAGAAACTCTAAATCAATTATCCTCTGATTGTGCAAAAACAGCCAATTTCTTTTCCCAAACAGCAGTTCCTAATGCAGAATTGCCCATACTAGATAAAATATCCGAGTGGTTAAGACAAGCTAAAAGATTTCACAAATATCAATCAGCAGAACTGGATTATCTACAGCAGCAGTTAAAAGACCATAATGGTTATCAATTATATCGTCTCCTAGTTGGTGGTTCTAGATTAGATGAGGAGGAAGATCAAACTGATCTGCCAGAAGATTTTGATATACTTGCTGTGCATAAAGTTGATGTTAAATGGCGAAAAGCAGAAGAGCAGAAGCAACAAAAGATTAATGAATATGTTCAATCCATCTCAACATTAAATTTAGAAAAATCTATTCAAGAGTTAGAGGCTATAGCTAATCAAACGTTAAGTATTGGTAAACATGATACCTTTGGTCTTAGCACTTTGCTGAGAATATTTGGACAAACACAAATTGAAATAGCTCAAAATTTTGTAGAGCAGGTCATAACTAACGGTAATAGCCTAAAGCACCATCTTGGTTTTGTTTTAGCAGGAATTCGTTTGAGCAATTCGGAATTAGCTAGAACATACGTAAAGTCATGGATTGAACAAGATGATACCATTCTTTGGATTGATATTGCCATTAGCTACCGTTTTATTGATTGGAGTCAACCTCAGCTAGAAGAAGAATGGAATATTCTCGGTCAACTCGTAGCGAAACAATCTCCTGAGTTAGATACCTTTTTATTCTGGAGTTTACAGCAACTTGCACTGTATAATTCCGTTTTGGTGGTAGAACTTTTAAAAGCCTTAGCTGTTCGTGGTAATGAAAATATTTTGCACCATGTAGCTGAGACAGTATCATGGCAGATTGGTAGTAACGATGAGTATGCTGTTAAATTTAATAATTCACAAGATTTAGTAGATATTATCCAAAATTTTAAACGGTTTTCTCGCTTAGATTATCATGCAGAAGAATGTTTAAAGCGTCTTGGGGATGTTTCTCCAATGCTGCTAATAGATTTTATAGAACAACGAATTACAGGTAAATCTAACCAGTATTCATTTGGCAACTTTTATGAAGCATTTCCTAAACCTTTTTCCTCAGCTTTTGAGCATATACAATCAAAACCAGAGTATCCTGATATTCTACGCCGCGTCAGAAATTGGATGCTTGAGGATGAACCTTTACTAGCTCTGGAAGCTCCTGCATTGTTAGAAGCACTTGCTGTTAATTTAGCAGGTGAGTTATATCAAATTTTAATGGAGTGGGTTGACTCTGGAGATATTGATAAATTAAAAGCTGTGGCTAAAATTCTGTGTCATTTTAACTCCGGGAAGAACTTTTATAACTTAAGTCGAGAACTTATTATCCGCACACAGGATGAAAGTGTCACATCATATATTGATTATGCTATCAATTCCACTTCTGGTATAGTTGTGGGTCCAATGTCTAAATTTTATAAGTACCGAATTGAAGAAGTATCACCCTGGCTAACGGATGGTAATTTTCAAGTTAGGCTCTTTGCTCAAAGAGTAATTCAATCTCTTCAAACCCACATTCCGCACCCTTATCTGTCACACAGGTAAATTACGGAAATAAGAAAGAAAATTGAGGCTAAAAAAGAACATATTAGCGAAAAAATAC
>Ga0208485_1000277_pt1 | contig 15658 bp, 16 predicted proteins | sample LakMenEpi27Jul12_FD_150707 | JGI IMG/M metagenome (GOLD analysis project Ga0208485, IMG submission 150707) | Freshwater microbial communities from Lake Mendota, WI - 17JUL2012 deep hole epilimnion (SPAdes) | ecosystem: Environmental > Aquatic > Freshwater > Lentic | place: Lake Mendota, Madison... | reverse complement strand
ACTTGTTCGACCTTGGCGGGTTGCCCGAGCGGCCAATGGGAGGGGACTGTAAATCCCCCGGCTCTGCCTTCGAAGGTTCAAATCCTTCACCCGCCACCAGATTTACTGCTTAAGACCAGTTCTAGGCACTTACGACGGCTTTAGCAACTGCCACAAGCGGATAGAAGAGCCAAGTAATACTCTCTATAAACGAGAAATCAACTTAGGTTTGAAAATCAGATTAGCTTGTTCTGACTTTTTCGGGTTGTTAACTTTTGCAACAGTATTTCCACTCTCGCCCATAAGAACTACCAGCGCATGAGCTGCAATTTCTGGAATGTTCTGATCAAGCGAAGTGAAGTTAAAGACTTTTGAGGTAGGGCTATTATCAAAACCAGAGATTGGAATAATTTTTTTAAGTCCTCGGTATTCAAGTTGTGCACCAAGTGCCAAAGTATCACTTGCGCATACGAGCGCGTCCATCTCTGGAAATTTAGCAATTAGTTTTCTTGCAGAGTCGCGAGCACTTAAAATTGATTCACCACCTAATTCAAAGAAATTAGTGCTGATTTTCTTGCTCTTGAGATTTAAAAGTTCTATTAGAGACTTAGACCATCCTAAGAAACGATCATCACCCACGCTTCGGGGGTTTGTTGGCTGAACCGAGAAAGTTTTCCATCCAATAAAGCCAATATTTCGGTATCCACGATCCCAGAACAATTTCGTTGCATCAGCTGTGCCACTAGCACCATCTGTGTCAATCCAAGGATAAGAACTTGCAAACTCGTCAGAGCTTGCCCAGGGCCGACCAAAGCTTAAGAAAGGAACATTTGTTTGAATTAGATATTTCAATCTAGGGTCATCTTCAACTGTTGACGTCAGTAGAAAGCCATCAACATCTCTTGAGTCGACAAGTTTTTTGAGTTTCTTTACTTCATCTTCGTCAGGATCACAGGTATAAGTTATGACTTTTACATCTCTAACTTCGGCAGCCTTCACAATCTCATATACGAATTCATCTTGGATATAACCCGTATAGAGACCTTCTGAACTTGAGCCCACGGATGCATTTGAATCAACTCTGACGGCAATGGAGGCCGCTTTTTTAGAACGCAATCTTCGAGCAGAAAGATTAGGGGTGTAGTTAAGCTTATTGATTGCTTGCATTACTCGTTCAGTTGTTTCAGGCTTAACTCGCTCAGGAAAGTTAAGCACATTTGAAACCGTTTGCAGCGAAACACCTGCTTCTTTGGCAACTGAGATGATTGAGGGCAACTTTCTATCTTTCATATTGCCGAACCTAATTTAAGAATGCCAGACATGAACGTTATGTTACCTGTTTGATTAACCAAGAATATGCAGCAACAGTCCAGCCTTGAATAATTTGTGGCGGCTGGGCAACTCGATTAAATCGCTCAGTATTTTTTGTGGTATCGAATGACTTAACATCGTGGACATATGTGTTTATTAAATCTCCAACTGGCCAATCACCTCTGAAGAATTCTGGATATCCACCGGATGATTCGATCGCTAGCCGGGTCTTATTTTGGATTAGCTCAGATTCATTATTAAATCCCTGTTTAAGCAATCCTCGTGCCACGAGAGCACCATCAAATGGCCACGCTGAGCCTGTGTGATACCCACCAGGACGGTATGAGATATGGCTAGTGGAGAGCGTGCGCAAGCCACTCTCACCCAGCAAAGTTGAGTCAGTTACGGCACTAGCTATTGCTTCACGATACTTTGTGAAATCTTGACCGGAAATAATCTTCGAGTCCAACAAACGGCCCTGATTGCTTGCGATTGATTTCATCTGAATAGATTTGCCAGATCCATCTCGCTCGAGCGCTAACGAAAAGTTATCTCCTAGCCAGAATTTTTCAATCAACGAGATTTGAAGCGACCCAGCAACTCTCTCTAATTCGGCAACTGATAACGGCCAATTTGGGCTGGGACGAGTACCTTGAATGAATATTGCGGCTAGGAGTGCGTCGTAAGTTTCACCTACAGTTTCAACCGATGCTGTTGAATCTCCGCGGGCCAAAGTTCCATCTAAGTGCATGTAGGAATCGCCGGAATCTTTCCAAACTTGATTCTCAATACCTCGCGGATTAGCACGATTAGATTCGATAAGCCCTGATTGGCTACCTAGTCGATTCAAGATCCATTCTGTTGCTGCCAGAGAGCGCTGCCACAGTGATATTCCGGAAACCTCAATATCTAGGATCTCTGGCCTAACCAGTGCCTCAGTATGCAAGAGACGCATCCAAATAAGTGTCGCATCAACTGAGCCGTAGTATGGAAATTTCCAGCCACCTTGCTCAGTCAATTTAATCGCAACAGGATCATCGCTCTCACGAACTTCATGGGGGATACGGCCAGGTTCCTCTTCGCTAGTTGGATCCAACACTTTTCCTTGGAATGAAGCTAATGCGCAAAGGACATTTAGGCGTAGATCTGGTCGTGCACCATGGAGTAGATCAGAAATCAGTAAAGAATCTCGGCCGAATAAACACTTATACAAGTTCTGTTCTGGAATATCTTGATGCTCGAGTAGGGGAATAGCTGCAAATGGCACTTGGTAGCCATTTGAATACCCAGTAATCATTTCAATAGCTTTATCTATCTGAGGTCGGTTTGCTGGGTCAAGGGCCGGATCTCCATCTTCGAGAATAATCGAAAAGTTAGTAGTTTCTTCGCCTGCTTTTAATGATTTCATATCTCTTAACTATCTCCATTAGTTTCATCAAAAAGCTCATAACCAGTGATAGTTATAATTCCTTGTGCCAAAGTTAATCCAACAAAACAAAAAACAAAGATTAGTGGCGAGAGGGCAATTAGGATGAGAATAGCTGCCAAGCTTTGAATTTTACTTTGCTTTAAGTAGGTAAAGAAATAGGCAGTAACAGAACTATCTTTACCTTCGCTGATGCTCATGATGCATATGGTGTTAAAAATGACCATCTCAATTATCCAAAAAAGAAATAAGGTAAGGGATATGCTGCGATAAACTAAATCTAGTTGTGCTGAATCGCTTTGGTTTTGGGTTAAATTGTTCAAGGAGATACAAAAAAGCATTCCAGTAAAGAAATTCAGAAGCAATACTTTCTTGAAAACTGAGTTCGTTAAGTAGCTCTGTATACCTCTCTTTTTACTTGGTTTCTGGGCTATGTGCGCGGCTAGCATAGAATTTACTGAACCCAGGGCGACTGCGATGCTTTGGAAGTAAAGATTACTACTTTGAATTAAAAAGATTAGACAGATACTCCAGAAGAAAGCAGCTGGAATCGATTTAACATTTAGATCCCAAGTATGAAGTAAAACCCTGCGGATCAAGTTGTTTTCTGCACGATCTCTCATCAATGTGATCATCCTTTAACCGATGAGGAAAGTTGAACATTAATTATGTATCTCTGCCCGAATGTGTATAGAGCAAGAATTGGGATTGTAGAGAGCACCACCAAAGCCATAATCGGCGGCCAATCAGTTGAGAATTGGCCTTTGAATTGCAGGATTCCAAATGGCAAAGTCCAGTGATTAGGGCTTTGCAGCACGATTGATGGCCAGAATAAATCGTTCCAAGTTCCCTGGAAAGTCATAATTGCAATTGTGGCCAGAACTGGTGCTGCGTTAGGCAACATAATTTTCGAAAATAGTTGGAATGGCCCAGCTCCATCTATCTTCGCTGCGTCTTCTAACTCTTTAGGAATTGTTAGGAAGTATTGCCGCATTAGAAATACATCAGCTGCGCTAATAGCTTTTACCAAGAAGATAGCTAAATAATTAGTTGGTCCGGTATTAATGAGCTCCATCTTTACGAGCAATTGATACATAGGAACGAGCCGCAATTGATCTGGAACCATCATGCAGCCCAGAACAACAAAGAAGAGAGCATCTCGGCCAGGAAAGTGCAGCCGCGCAAAGGCGTATCCGGCTAGCGCAGCGAAAACTAGGTGAAGTACAACTACAACACATGCGATAAAGAGAGAATTGGCAAAGAGGGTTTGAAAGTTAGGCTGAATTTTTCCAAATACAGTTGCGTAAGCTTCTACCGTTGGATTTTCTGGAATCAGATTGCTTTGGTACACCTCATCCGATGGTTTGACCGATGTACTAAAGGACCAAATAAATGGAACCACGGTTATTACTGAATAGAAAATTAGCATCGAATAGAACATGTATTTTCTGACTTTTGTCATTAGTTCTCACCTCGCCAAGCCGAAGAACCAAAGATGAACTTTTGCAAGATTGTTAAGCTAAAAATAATGACAAAGAGGATTACGCCAATTGCGCTCGCATACCCGAATTCAAACTTTCTAAAGCAAGCGTTATAAATGTATAAAACCATTGTCATTAAAGAGTAATCCGGGCTGCCATCTGCACCACCCGCGAGAATGGCCTGATCGTAAAGCTGAAGCGCTCCGATCATTCCTGTTGTGACAACGAAGAAGTGAGCTGGCTTTAGTAGTGGCATAGTTATATACCAAAACACCTGTCGACGTGACGCACCGTCTGTAATTGCAGCTTCGCGATATTGTGAGTCGACGGTTTGTAGGTTGGCCAAATAGAAGAGCATCATGGTTCCGCTGGTAGTCCAAGCGTTAAGTCCAATGATTGAATAAAGAGCAGTTCGAGAGTCAGATAACCACGCGCCTTGATTAAATAGATTGCTGACATCTACTCCAAAAAACTTAAGCATTCCATTAAACACTCCATCAGGTGCCATTAGAAAAATAAATAGCGTCGTGATGGCAGCGCTACTTGCAATTGATGGGAAGTAAAAAGCAGATCTAAAGAACTTACTTCCTTTGATTTTAGAATTCACGAGGAGAGCCAGGAAAAGCCCTAATGCGCTTTGAATAGGTACAACCAAGAGTGCGTATTTAAGTGAATTTCTTATTGCTTTGAGGAAAATTGGGTCGGAAAGTGCCCGTCGATAGTTATCAAAACCAACGTTCTCAGTAGGGCCAATCAGCCCCCAGTCATAAGTTGATATGTAGATTGCATAGAAAAAGATGCCAACACTTAGGAAGAGGAATAGAGCCATTGGAATTGAGATAAAACCATAGCCAACCAAAATTTCTGATTTCTTACGACTTAGGCGGTAAGAGAACTTTCGCGAAGACTGCATGGATTCACCCCCTTGAGCAATTATTTGTAGACACTTCTATAAATAGAGTAAGAGTTGGCCTGAATAGTAAGTGATAGGCCAACTCTTCATCCCGTTTTCATCAATTTAAAGCATTGAGTCAGAGAATTAGGGGTAAGTGACTTCAAACCACTTACCCCTAATTCATTAACTGTCCCTGACTATCCCTTAGGCCACGCAGCCTCTGCGGCTGCAATTATTGCCGCAGCTGCCTTCTTAGGGTCGAATTTCTTATCTTGAATCTGCTTCTTTGCTTCGTTGTTGAACGCTCCAACTACATCGCCCCAGCCCTTAAAGGCAGGAGTTGTAATTGTTGTTGCAAGCTTTGCAACAGATCCATTTACTTCGTATCCAAGTGGCGTTGCCACATCTGTACGTGAAGGAATGGCTACACCGAATGAAGTCCATACAGTCATGCCACGGGCACCTGTCATGTATTCAATAAATGTCCAAGCTTCTTTTGGATTTGGTGAGTCTTTACCAATTGCGTAAGCAGCAGTGAATGCGAGTGATCCAGCCTGCTTAGCTTTAGGTAGTGGACCCTTAATCATGGCGTCGTAAACATCTGGGAATGAATCCTTAAGGTATGGATCTAGCCATGCGCCTTCCATTGTGTAAGCACACTTTCCTTTACCAAATGCTTCGCCAGCCCAGCCAGCTGAAAGTTGTGCCGGAGTCTTGAAAGCACCACTCTTGTAGTTTTTCATCGCCCACTCAAGGCCAGCCTTTGACGTAGCTGAAGAAAGCAGTGACTTGTTTGTAGAAGAGGCTAATCCGCCACCGAAAGCAACGAAATATGCACCTAGGCGATTGATGTCAGCATCAACACACATTGGCGTAATGTCTTTAGCCATAAGTTTCTTGGCATGGGAAGCAAACTCTGCCGTCGTCTTTGGAAGAGCTTTGATTCCGACAGCCGCCATCAGATCCTTATTACCTTCTAGAACTAGTGGGTTAGCATCCTTAGGAAGACCAAATAGCTTTGTGCCACTCTGGAAAGGCTTTAGGTAACTAGCATTAAATTTTGAAAGATTGAATTTGGCCGCAGTGATTGCAGGCATCAAATCAAGAAGAACTCCCTGAGCTGCCCAATCTTGCGCGATACCAGCATCTAAGTAGAAAACATCATTAGGTGTCTTTGAAGCAAAGCGGGCTGCCATTTGTGCACCGTGGTCGTTATCTACAATTAAATCTACTTTAATGGTTGGATTTCGAGATTCGAAAGTTGCAACGGCATCTTTTAGGGCCGAAGTTTCAGATGGTGATGATCCCCAAGTTGAAACGGAGATAGTTGTTACCGCATCAGCAGCTACTGAAGATGGGGCAACTGAGATAGCCAAAGCAAGTGCCAGAAGCCCTGCTCCGATTGAGACTTTTTTCATTTTTCTCCTTAGTTAACCGTTATTTGAACGTTCAAATAGTAAGGACGGGGGAAACCCAATGCAATAGAAATTGGCAATTTTTCGATAACGAATGGGTGAAGATTCCAGCCCCTTTTTCTGTAAAAGGCTCACTTTCCGTTGTAAATCAAAGGTCAAGAGGCTAGATGGGAGGGAGGGGACTGTAAATCCCCCGGCTCTGCCTTCGAAGGTTCAAATCCTTCACCCGCCACCAGCAAGATTTTATTAAGCGCCAGCCAGAAACTTACTTAGCTGGCGCTGATCTACGGGCTGCGCGTGACAAGAACAATGCAAATACCAGTGCTAAAACAATTCCAGTGTTTACGCCCATTTCTATGAGGGCGCGATTGAAATATTCTTTGGTTTTCTCTTTTTCCATAGTCAGAGATGCGCCAACTGTCAGGATATGTCGAACGGCTGCAATAACACCAATAATCAAGAAGTTATCTAGTTGGAAAATTCCATCAGTAAAGCGCACGATAACGGTACGCATGATCTCGAGAATGATTACTACAAAGAGAATGTCATTAATAGCTTGAATCATTCCGATTGGGAAAAATGGTCGAGTTTCAATCAATCGCTGCAGACTGTAGCCAGCGGCAAGGATTGAAATAACGAATAAAACTATGCCGAGGAAGCCATGCAGAATGTCTTCTAACTTGTCGATAAAGGTGACTGGGATCAATGACTCATCACTTTTAAGCAAACCTTTAACAGACTTGTATTTCATTTCCCCACCCCTTTTCGCAATACGTAAGGGTAAGCGCAGGCTCAAATACTGGCAAGAGATAAGCACGCTGAGTAGGCTGACTAAATGAAGTCACAAGCCACTCAAGACATCCAAAAACGGACAATCAAAGTCTTGGCAACTACCCAGATTCTTAGCGGGGTAGGCGTTGCGGGCACAGTAGCTGCGGGTTCGCTCTTAGTTTCTTCAATATCCAATTCCGAAACTTTGGCTGGTCTTGCCGGCGCCACTGCTGTGCTTGGTGCTGCTGCGATGGCGATTCCACTTTCTAGATTAACTCAACGTGGCGGCCGTCGACTAGGACTTTCAGTTGGCTACACAGTTGGCTTGATAGGTGCAGCTTTTGCAATTTTTGGTGGCTCGCAGCGAATACTAATCGCAATGCTGATTGGAACATTTCTAGTTGGAGCCGCTTCTGCAGCAGGTTATCAAGCTAGGTTTGCGGCAACTGATTTAGCAGATGACTCACATAGATCTCGCCAATTGTCATACGTGGTCTGGGGTTCAACGGTTGGCGCGGTTACTGGGCCAAATTTAATGGGGCCATCAGGTGCGTTAGCTGAATCTCTTGGATTACCAAAATTAGTTGGGCCATATATCTTGGCACTCATTACTTTAGGAATGGGCGCATTAGTAATTTGGTTATTTCTAAAGCCTGATCCATATTTAACTGCAGTCAATCTACGCCCCAAATCAGAAGAAAAGCATGAATTACTTTCAGCTCGTAAAACTTTAAAGTTGATTAGAAAAAATCCAGCTGCCTTATTCGCAATTGCCGCAATAGCAATTGGGCATGTTGCGATGGTTTCGGTAATGGTTATGACCCCTGTTCACATGGCGCATGTAGATGTGACTCTGACGGTCATAGGTCTAGTAATTAGTATTCATATTCTTGGCATGTATGCCTTCTCGCCAATCGTTGGCAGCTTGAGTGATCGGCTGGGTCGCCGCTGGGTAATTCGGCTAGGCGTAGCAATTCTGCTGACAGCTTGCTTGATATCGGGACTGGCAGATCCACATAATTCAATTCAACTTGGCTTCGGACTTTTTCTGCTCGGACTCGGTTGGTCTTGCACACTCATCGCAGGCTCGGCACTTTTATCGGAATCGGTAAAAACTGAACTTCGACCATCGTCTCAAGGGGCCAGTGACTTATTAATGAATCTAATGGGCGCTGGCGGCGGCGCTATGGCTGGCGTAGTTATCGGCACCTTGGGCTACGGCTGGCTCTGCATATTTGCTGCACTTCCAGTTCTGATTCTTGGTGTGTGGTCAGTTAGCCATAATTTACCTAAAGAGTTAGGTGTTCACCTGGGTTAGGCTCAGCGCATGACTTCAGTAACGCCATTTCTTTGGTTCGACAAAGAGGCACTTCCGGCAGCCGAGTTTTATACCTCGTTAATTCCAAACTCTGAGATTAAAGAGGTAAATCGCAGTCCAGTTAGTGGCGATGTTTTCTCCTTAACTTTCACTGTGGCTGGACGTGAATTTTTTGCGTTAAATGGCGGATCACACTTCGAATTTACCCCGGCAGTCTCGCTCTTTGTTGAATGCGCTGATCAAGCTGAAGTAGATAAGTACTGGAATGCGTTAACTGCTGATGGGGGCGAAGAAAGTCGCTGTGGCTGGCTAAAAGATAAGTGGGGGTTGTCATGGCAGATCGTGCCAAAACGGCTGGGCGAAGTTCTATCAAACCCAGATCCAGTAAAGGCGAAAGCCGCAATGGATGCCATGCTTCAAATGAATAAGATTATTGTTGCTGAACTCAATGCTGCGGTAGGGGAGTAATTAAATGAAAGCGATACAGATTACAAAATTCGGTGGCCCAGAGGTTATGGAATATCTCGATTTAGCCGATCCTATTGTTAAGGGCAGCGAAGAGTTAATTACTGTTACCGCGATCGGAATTAACTACGCCGATACTCATCAAACTGAAAATAGTTATCTTTCAAAACAAGAGTTGCCACTAGTTCCGGGAATTGAAGTTGTTGGCATAACTGCCGATGGTCGTCGAGTATTAGCACCATCTGGTGCCGGGGGATATGCGCAATTAGCAGCGGTACATCCACGCGCCATGATTGAAGTGCCAACTGGCGTCTCAGATCAGCAAGCACTCTGCATGTTGGTGCAGGGCAGCACTGCGTGGCATATTTTAAAAACTTTTGGTCATGTCAAAGCTGGCGAAACTGTTGTAGTCCACGCAGCTGCCGGTGGTGTTGGCACGATTGCAGTTCAGCTAGCCAAACTGTGGGGCGCAAAAGTTATTGCCGTGACTTCTTCGTCTGAAAAAGCAGACCTGGCTAAAAAACTTGGTGCTGATGTAACCATCGATGCCAACGTTGAAGATTTAGCGGCCGCCATGTTGGAAGCAAATGATGGCAAGCCAGTTGATTTGATTCTTGAAATGGTGGGCGGTAAAACTTTTGACGCCAGCTTGGCCGTCTTGGCGCCATTTGGTCGATTGATCACATACGGCATGGCTTCACGTACGCCACCGTCATCAATTAATCCAGCAGTATTAATGGGTAGTAGCAAAACGATTACTGGTTTCTGGCTTTCACATTGCTTTGGCAAAAAAGAGATGATGAATGATGTAATCAATGAACTCTTCCAATTAGTTGTTGCTGGAAAACTGCACCCAGTAATCGGTGCGACCTTCCCGCTTTCCAAAGCTGCCGATGCTCACCGAGCAATGCTTGCTCGCCAAACAACGGGGAAGATTGCGCTAGATCCCGCTCTGTAAGTCGGCATAAGTAAGGTGTAAAGGCACCATTTTTCGATTTACCGTTTGAGCCTGTACGCTCAGGGACTGATCAACGCCCCCCTAGCTCAGTCGGTAGAGCGTTTCCATGGTAAGGAAAAGGTCACCGGTTCGATTCCGGTGGGGGGCTCGAAAGTGTTTTACCGTTCACATATCCCTGGCGGGATAGCTCAGCTTGGTAGAGCAAGCGGCTCATAATCGCTGTGTCGTGGGTTCAAATCCCGCTCCCGCTACTAGTTCGACCGTTTTACATCTAGAAAACAAGCGTGAATTTCGCGCATTGAGCAGGCTCAGGTAACCTAGCCCTCTCAATTACTACTGAAGTACATCTATGAAGGAGCATCACCATGGCAAGTAAGAGCGCGGACGTTCGTCCAAAGATCACCATGGCATGCGTAGATTGCAAAGAGCGTAACTACATTACAAAGAAGAACCGCCGCAACGATCCAGACCGCATGGAACTTAAGAAGTTCTGTCCACGTTGCAAGTCTTCAACTCTTCATCGCGAAACTCGCTAATGATCAGCCCCGATTCGGTCGGGCGCACCTACCGGGGTGCAAATTCAACAACTATTTCACAATCTGAAATTACAGAGTTTGCTGCCGTATTAGGCGAAACTGATTATTCAGTTGCGACCCCAACTTTCTCAATTCGCGCCTCACTCGATCAATTACAAGAAATTCTGACCAGCCCAGAAGTTGGTATTAATTGGCAGCGGGTAGTCCATGGCGATCAGAAATTCGAAATCCACCGCCCAATTGTTGCTGGCGATGTTTTAACTTGTGATGCCACAATTGAAAGTTATCGAGTAGCCGCTGGCAATGAATTCATTAACGTAAAGTCTGATTTACGTAATGGCGATGAAATAGTTTGTACAAACTGGTGCACAATTGTGGTGCGCGCATGATGCAAGAACGTGTTTTCAAAATCGATCGCGAACTGCTTAAGCGTTATGCCGATGCCAGTGGCGATCAAAACCCAATTCATCAAGACGAAGCATTTGCCAAGTCAGTCGGGTTGCCTGACGTCATCGCGCACGGCATGTTAACCATGGGCTTAGTTGGCCAATTTGTCAGCGACTGGGCTGGCGGTTCAAGCAATGTAAAAGAGTATTCAGCTCGTTTTGTTAAACCCGTAGTTGTGCCGGCAGATACCGTGGTCGAACTAGTTGTAAATGGCGTGGCAACCGAAGAAAACGATTTATACCGAATTGAGTTAACTGCCACTGTCGATGGTGTAAAAGTATTAGGAATGGCAAAGGCGTTAGTTAAAAAGTGAGCGCTCCTGATTCAGTAATTAAACTCGCAGAGGCGCGACAATCGGCTCGAGCTGATAAAGATTTCGCCCTTGCTGATTCGTTGCGCGACCAGATATTTGCTGCCGGATATGAAGTTGCTGATGTTGCTGGTGGCTTTGAGCTAACCGAAAAGGCCCGTTTCCCAGTAATTGCGAAGTTGCGCGAGCTAAAGGCTTTAAATCTGCCCACTCACGAAATAACAGCGCTTTTAGTAATCGAAGGATTTATTGCAGATGCGGTTACCTGCATTAATTCGATCAAAGCCAATAGTGACTGCAATATTGCGGTTCTTTCAATTGGCCCAGCAGGTGAACTAGTTGATCTAATCGATCAACGAACTGCGTTGGTTGAAATCGCCGAGACTGGTTGGGGCGAAGCAGTAAACGCGCTCATGAAAAACGTGGAATCTAAATTTGTAATTGTGATGGACCCATCAACAACCTTTACCGGTGATGCGATTACGCCAGTACTCGCTGAATTGAATAAGAATGAATTTGTGGCGGTTGGCTGGAAAGGCGGCCTAGTTAACTTAGCCGATGACTGGCGCAGCACTGAAGATAAAGGTGATGGCGAAGTAGATGTGCTCTTTAGCTACTTCATGGCCGTAGATCGAGTAGCAGCTCTTGAAGTTGGCGGCTTTAACGCACGCGCTATTTATTACCGCAATGCCGACATTGAATTTTCCTTGAAGTTACGTCACGGCACTGGTCGGTTACTGCAGATGCAGCTACCACTCGAACAAGGTCGCCATCATGGTTATCACGATGCCGATGCCACATATCGCGAAGTGCAATCTAAGAAGAATTACGATCGAATCCTCGAACGCTTCCGCGGCAAAGAGGCAATCTTGAGCCCTCGTCGCTAACCTTTAGCCATGGCCGATCTATCCGATTTCACAAGCTTGCACGTTGGCGGCCCAGCGCGTGAATTTATTGAGGTCGCAACTGAAGCCGAAATAATCGCCGCTTTAGAAGCAGCCGGCGATTCACCAATTTTAATTCTTGGTGGTGGCACCAATATGTTAATTAGCGATTCTGGTTTTGCTGGCACCGTTATTCACATCAGTAATAACCAGGTAAAAGAAGAGATCGATGCTTGTAGCGGCGCCACGCTAACTATTGGGGCGGGCGAAAACTGGGATGACTTTGTTGCTTCAACTATTGAACGCGGCTTTGCCGGCATGGAAACGCTAAGCGGTATCCCAGGCACAGTTGGTGCTGCGCCAATTCAGAATATTGGTGCTTATGGCCACGAAGTTGGTGAATTTATTACTCGCGTGCGCACCTATGATCGCCAGAGCAAAGCGCTAAAAACTTTTACTAATAGCGAATGTAATTTCAGTTATCGCAATTCGATCTTTAAAACTGAACCTGGCCGTTACGTAGTTCTAGATGTGGTTTTCCAACTTCGCATTGGTGAAATATCAGAACCAATCACTTACGCTGAACTTGCCACAAAATTAGGTATCGAAATTGGCGAGCGCGCATCAGTAAAGAAAGTTCGCGAAAATGTTTTAGAACTTCGCAGTGCAAAGGGAATGCTGCTCTCACCAACTGATAAAGATTCTTGGTCAGCCGGGTCGTTCTTTACAAACCCAATTGTTAGTCAAGCGATAGCAGATCAATTACCGACTGATGCACCACGTTGGCCAGCAAGCGACGGCCAAGTAAAAATCTCGGCGGCCTGGTTAATTCAACAATCTGGAATTGAAAAAGGTCAGACACATGGTGGCGCTAAAGTTTCAACGAAGCACGTATTGGCGCTAACAAATTCTGGAAACGCAACAGCTTCGGAAATCACTGAGTTAGCAAAGATTGCCAGTGCTGCAGTTAAGGCGAAGTTTGGAATTGAGCTACAACCAGAGGTAAATCTGGTTGGAATTAACTGGTAATTCACTTTTTCACTATTGATTATTCGTCGGCTAATCTAAATAATTATGATCTCAAATAGTTAAACGATCGGAGATCTGATGACTGAAACATTCATGACCTGGGAAGCAGGCAAGACTTACTACAAGGTCATCGGAGATTTGAAATCTAAATTAACCCCAGTTGTTTTGCTGCACGGGGGCCCAGGTTTCTCGCACGATTATTTGCTTCCACCTGCAAGGCTAATTAATTCCACCGGACGCCCAGTAATTCTTTACGATCAAATTGGATGCGGTAAGTCAACTCATAAGCCAAAAGCAAAACCTGATTATTGGACTGTTGACCTATTTCTTGAAGAACTCTCGCTTCTCATCAAGCACCTTGGGATAGGAAACAACTACTCGGTGATGGGTCAATCCTGGGGCGGAATGTTGGCGATGGAGCATGCTGTTTTAAAACCCAAGGGGCTTAAGTCTCTAGTGCTAGCAAATACTTTACCTTCAAGCCAGATGTGGTCAAAAGAAACTAGAAAATTAGTAAATAAACTACCTGTCAAAATTCGAAAGACCATTGAGAAGCATGAGAAGAGTGGCACATTTGAGTCACCAGAATTTCAAAGTGCAATGATGGCCTTTTACAATCGGCACGTTTGCAAGATTCCATTCCCGCAAGAGTTAACTGACTCATTTGCAGCGTATGAAAGTGATCCGACTGTTTACTCCAAAATGTGGGGGCCATCTGAGTTCACGATAAATGGAACGCTGAAAGATTGGACGATTGTTAAGCGTCTTAATAGAATTGAAGTGAAGTCACTAGTGATTAGTGGTAGCGATGATGAAGCAACCCCGGCTATGCAGAAAATTTTAGTCGATGGGATTAAACGTTCTAAGCAAGTACTAATTAAAGGTGCTTCTCACTGCGCAGCCATGGAACACCCACTTGAGTGGATGCAAGCAGTTAACGCTTTTCTAGCAAAAGTAGAAAAGTAGGCCGCTTTAGCTTGCTTCTTCGCTAGTTAGCTTCCTCAATGAGCTTCTTGATGCGGCCAATTCCTTCAACGATATCTTCATCGCTTAAGGCATAAGAGAACCGTAAGTAGCCTGAAGGACCGAAAGCCTCACCTGGCACTGCAGCAACTTCAGCTTCTTCGAGAATCAACGTTGCTAATTCAGCAGATGTAGCTGGGGTTTTACCGCGAATTGTTTTACCCAATACACCTTTGACTGATGGATAAACATAGAACGCACCAGTTGGAGTTGGGCAAGAAAAACCAGGGATTTCATTAAGCAGCGAAACAATTAATTTACGTCGACGGTTAAATGCTTCGCCCATCTTGTGTACCGCAGCCAAGTCGCCAGATACTGCGGCAATTGCAGCACGCTGTGAAACGTTAGATACGTTGCTAGTTAAATGAGACTGTAAATTAGTCGCAGCCTTGATTACATCTTTAGGTCCGATCATCCAACCTACCCGCCAACCAGTCATGGCATAAGTCTTAGCAACGCCATTAATAATAATTGTGGTGTCAGCTAAACCTGGAACTACTACTGGGATGCTTGGCGCAGTTGCACCGTCATAAAGTAAATGTTCGTAAATCTCATCAGCAATAATCCAGATATTATTTTTTAGCGCCCATTCACCAATGGCTTTGACTTGCTCAGCGGAATAAACCGAACCAGTTGGGTTACTTGGTGAACAAAATAGCAACGCCTTTGTCTTTGGAGTGCGAGCAGCTTCGAGTTGTTCAACAGTTACTAAATAATTTTGAGTCTCATCAGCAAAAACTTCGACTGCTTTTCCGCCAGCTAATTTGATGCACTCTGGATAAGTTGTCCAGTACGGCGAAGGCAATAAAACTTCATCGCCATTTTCGACAATTGTGGCGAATGCTTGGTAAACGGCTTGCTTTCCACCATTAGTTACTAAAACTTGATCAGCGGTAATTTCATAATTTGAATCACGCTTAGTTTTTGCCACGATCGCATCACGCAGTTCAGGCAAACCCGGAGTTGGTGAGTAGCGATGATTTGCCGCAACCTTGGTTGCAGCCGCTGCTGCCTCGACGATGTAATCAGGTGTTGGAAAATCAGGCTCACCCGCACCAAAGCCAATAACTGGGCGGCCAGCAGCTTTAAGCGCTTTCGCCTTGGCATCTACAGCTAAGGTCGCAGATTCTGCGATTGCGGCAATTCGTGCGGAGATTCTGGTCATGGCCTAAGTCTGCCGTATGGATGAGGGTGCTGCGATCTAGGTTTTTGCTCAGAAATAGCCAGTTAGACCTAAGCCCCCTTGAACCCCTACAATTCGACGCTCACGAGGGATTTGGTAAATCGTATGGTTTCGCCATGCCCGCGCGAAGGGCAGTAGCTCAATTGGCTAGAGTTGCCGTCTCCAAAGCGGCCGGTTGGGGGTTCGAGTCCCTCCTGCCCTGCAAAGTACGGCCCTGTTTGCGAAAG
>Ga0208485_1000272_pt1 | contig 15807 bp, 15 predicted proteins | sample LakMenEpi27Jul12_FD_150707 | JGI IMG/M metagenome (GOLD analysis project Ga0208485, IMG submission 150707) | Freshwater microbial communities from Lake Mendota, WI - 17JUL2012 deep hole epilimnion (SPAdes) | ecosystem: Environmental > Aquatic > Freshwater > Lentic | place: Lake Mendota, Madison... | reverse complement strand
AAGAGGGCAGTGGTGTAAGTGGTTTAGAAATGAAAAAAGCGCCAGATACCTGGCGCCATTTCAGTTAAGCAAATTTAGTTAGCGTGTAACTTTTCCAGCTTTGAGGCATGAAGTACAGACGTTTTGACGCTTTGTGCTTCCGTTAACCAAGGTGCGGATGCGCTGAATATTTGGATTCCAGCGGCGACGTGTCTTTACCTGAGAGTGTGAAACGTTATTGCCAAAGCTGGGCCCTTTGCCACAGATATCGCATGTTGATGCCACAGCGGTACTCCTCTTATATGTGAAGGTAAGTAAGTCCTTAACGGACAAGGCGAAAGGATATCGCGAACGTAGGGGCTGACGCCAATCAAGGGGAAATCACGCTTTATTGCCTGGCTCTGAGCCTGAATTGCTCCACGGCTTGCACCGCGCAGTAGGAGAGAATGCCACCATGGCAGATCTTGAAAGCAAACTCTCCTCAGTTATAGGAGATCGCACTGCCAAAGTTCTCACCGATACTTTTGATATAAAAACAGTTGGCGATTTGATGCGCCACTACCCACGCAGGTATTTAGTACGCGGCGAGCTCTCAGATATTTCAGAGTTAGTTGAGGGCGATGAAGTAACTATTTTGGCTGAGGTTCTTAGTTCAACAAATAGACCGTTGCGCGGGCGCAAGGGGAGCATTTTCGAAGTAGTCGTTACCGATGGCACAGACAAACTCTCGCTCACCTTCTTTAATCAAGCATGGCGAGAAAAAGAGTTAAAGGCTGGTCGCCAAGGTTTATTCGCCGGCAAGGTAGGCCTATTTAATGGCAAGAAGCAGTTGGCCCATCCTGATTACGAAATGATTCCAGATGGCAATGATGTCGATGCAGCAGCAAGTTCATTTGCAGGAAAGTATCTGCCTGTTTATCCGGCCAGTGCCAAGATGCCTTCATGGAAGATCTCTAAATGCGTAGAGATGGCAATTGATTCTCTCGATGAAGTTGAAGATTTCTTGCCTGAACACATACGAAACAGTTTTGGTTATCCCACTTTGCATCAAGGTTTAGTTCAGCTACACCGCCCAGCCGATTTAGACTCAGCTGAAAGCGCCCGTGAGCGTTTAACTTTTGATGAAGCTTTTCTTTTGCAATCACTCCTTGTCTTACGACGCCATGAGTTAAGGAAACTCAATACCGCTTCTCGCAAAGCGAAAAAGGGGGGAATCCTTGATTCCTTTGATGCTTCCTTGCCGTTCCAATTAACTGGGGGCCAAAAGGCGGTGTGTGCTGAAATAGAAGCAGATCTAGCCCAAGACCATCCCATGCACCGTTTGCTGCAAGGTGAAGTAGGTTCAGGTAAAACAATTGTTGCATTGCGTGCAATGTTGGCAGTTGTTGATAGCGGGGGACAAGCAGCCCTACTTGCACCAACTGAAGTGCTTGCTGCGCAACACCTTCGCACAATTGAAAAACTTCTTGGGCCTTTAGCCCAAGGTGGAACGTTGGGATCAGAGGAAGGTGCAACACAGGTAACTTTGATTACTGGTTCTCAAAACGCTGCAGCGCGCAAAGCAGCCCTTGCCTTAGCTGCATCCGGTGATGCTGGAATAGTCATTGGCACGCATGCATTGCTGGGTGAAAAGGTTGAGTTCAAGGATTTAGGTTTAATCGTTGTCGATGAACAGCACCGCTTTGGTGTTGAACAACGAGATGCCTTAAAAGAAAAAGCGCAGAAGCCTCCACATTTACTTGTTATGACTGCAACACCAATTCCTCGCACCGTTGCCATGACAGTCTTTGGTGATTTAGATGTTTCGACATTACGTGAGCTTCCACTTGGACGCCAACCCATCACAACACATGTGATTCCTGTGATGGAGAAGCCAACGTATTTAGAACGTGCATGGGCACGCATTCGTGAGGAAGTAGGACAGGGACATCAGGCATACGTTGTTGCACCACGCATTGCTGCCGGCAGTGATGAAAATGCCGATATTGATTTTCTCTTTGGTACTGAATCAAGTGATATCGCCTCCGTTGAAGAGCTTGCACCGCGCCTGCATGGCTCAGATTTAGCTGGATTGCGCGTTGCCATGCTGCATGGGCGCCTTGGCACTGAAGAAAAAGAGAGCACTATGAAAGCCTTTGCTGCAGGTGAGATAGATGTGTTGGTCTCAACGACAGTTATTGAGGTAGGCGTGGATGTTGCAAACGCAACGATTATGGTGATTATGGATGCTGATCGCTTTGGTGTTTCTCAACTACATCAGCTGCGTGGTCGTGTGGGTCGAGGAACTTCTCCGGGGCTGTGTTTGTTGGTAACAAATGCCATTGCAGAAACACCAGCGCGAGAGCGCTTAGAGGCTGTTGCAGGAACTGTTGATGGATTTGAACTTTCTCGAATCGATCTTGAACAGCGCCGAGAGGGCGATGTCTTAGGTGCATCTCAATCTGGAACTCGGTCACATCTGCGACTACTTCGGGTATTGCGCGATGAAGAGTTAATCGAGAAGGCAAGAACGGCCGCGCAGGATTTGATTGCGACATCTCTTGATTTAACAAGTTATCCTGCGCTTAAGAAAGAGCTCAATGCTATGGCCCACAATATGGCCGTGGATTATTTGGATAAGGGTTAATCAGTTGAGAATCATTGCAGGCGTTGCCAAAGGTCGCACATTGGGCACAGTTGCCGGTGCTACACGCCCAACTTCAGATCGAGCACGTGAAGGTTTGTTTTCCTCCCTTCTTTCAGAGTTCGGTGATTTTCTAGGCCTGCATGTCCTAGATCTATTTGGTGGATCTGGCGCGATTGCACTTGAAGCTCTCTCACGCGGTGCAACTCTGGTTCATGTCGTTGAAAAAGATGCTGAAGCACAAAAGACAATTGAGAACAACTATGAGCTGGTTAATAAGAATAAGCCGGCTGGAAAGTTTCATCTCTACGCCATGTCAGCACAGAGATTTGTTACTGATCCACCTAAAGAGAAATATCACATTGTTTATGTTGATCCTCCCTATGATTTTTCAGATGCAGAGGTCGAAGAGATTTTAAGTAAGTTACATGCAGGCTCCTTCCTTAAAGATGATGCAGTAATTGCAGTTGAGCGCACCGCAAAGCGTTCTAATTTTTCATGGCCAGAAGGCTTTAGCGCAGTGCGCGAACGCAACTATGGGCAGGCCACGATTTTCTACGGCAATTACACGCCTGAGAATGGATAACTGACCCATCTCTTGCTAGCGTTTAGACCATGAGACGCGCGGTTTGTCCGGGATCCTTTGATCCAATCACTTTTGGCCATCTCGACATCATTTCTCGCGCCAGCGCTCACTTTGATCATGTGGTGATTGCAGTTCTTGAAAATCGAACAAAATCCTCCCTTTTTACCGTTGATGAGCGCATTGAAATGATCCGTGAAACTACGGCCCATCTAAGTAATGTGAGCGTTGATTCTTGGTCAGGATTGCTCGTGGATTACTGCAAGAGCAATTCAATTCAGGCAATCGTTAAGGGTCTGCGCGCAGTGAGCGATTTTGATTACGAACTCCAAATGGCCCAAGTAAATCTGCAAGGTTCAGGTGTTGAAACGATGTTTATGGCAACCTCACCAGTGCATTCATTCTTATCTTCATCATTAGTTAAAGAGCTCGCCCACTACGGGGGAGATGTTTCTACGATGGTGCCAGCATCGATTAATGCAGCGCTCAAACTTCGAGTAGGCGGGAAGTAAAATGGATTCAGTTGAAAAGTTAACATCTGCAATCACTATGGTTGAAGAAGCACGTGGCGTTCCACTTTCTGCCAGCTGTGTTGTTCACCGTGGTGAAATGCTAGAACTGCTCGATGAGGCACGCGCTGCACTTCCTAACGATCTTGAATCTGCGCAAAAACTTATCGCTGCGCGCGATGCCATCATTGAAGAGGGTCGAGTCAGTGCTGAGCAGATGATTGCTATGGCAAGAGAAGATGTGGCCAGAATGGTTGAACAGACCTCTATTGTTCAAATGGCACGCGATGAAGCACGCAAGATTTTGGATGAGGCCCGCACATTGGGTGATCAAGAAAAGCAAGAAGTTGAGGAATACATTGATGGCCGCTTGGCTACCTTGGAAGTAATTTTAAATAAGACTCAAGATGCAGTTGCACGCGGGCGTGAGCGCTTAGCTGGTGCAAATGATAAAGACGTTCTCTCGCAACTCTCAGACGCGGACTAACTCCTATGGCACGCCTACCGGAGCCTTTTAAGTTAAATACATATGAACTCGCACGCCGTGCGGGGGAGATGAAGGAATACGAACTCGATATTGAGCTGCTTGAAAAAGTGGGAGTTGAACTCATATCTGTGCCCGCTGGGGAAGTAATTGAAGTAGATGCCCGCCTGGAATCAGTAACTGAAGGCATATTGCTCACCGCAGATATCTTTGCGATAGCTAAAGGTGAATGTACCCGGTGCCTTGATCCAGTAGAAGTAGAGATCGAGCGCAAAGTTCAAGAGCTCTATTACTACGCCCAGAAGTTAGAGCGTCCTAAGAAGAAGAAAAAAACCGATGATGAAGAAGATTTAGGCGAAGATGATGAGTTGATGATGGAAGGTGACATCATGGATTTAGAGCCACCTATCCGCGATGCCATCGTTCTTGATCTTCCTATCAATCCACTATGTAGCGATGATTGCCCAGGGCTATGCCCCGAATGCGGTGGTAAGTGGGCCGAGCTACCTGCCGATCACGCTCATGAGGTTATAGATGCCCGTTGGGCGGGTTTGAGCGGGCTAGATCTAGATTAAGGGCCGATTTCAAGAATTAGGCTTTTTGGGGGATACTTACGCCTTGCAGCCACCGCTGCTTTTAGCAATAGATAAGAAGAGGTTCGAACCGTGCCAGTACCAAAGCGAAAAATGTCGCGTTCAAAGACGCGCTCACGCCGTAGCCAGTGGAAGACAACTGCTGCCTCTTTAGCAACATGCGGACAATGCCAATCTCCAAAGCTTCAACACACAGCATGTCCAACATGCGGTACATATAACAGCCGCCAAGTTCTAGAGGTTTGATCTGAGTTCTGTGCTCAATGAAGCGCTGGGGGTTGAAATTGAACCCTCACTTCTGGAGTTAGCTTTTACACATCGCTCATTTGCATATGAATCTGCGAGTAAAGAAACTAACGAGCGTCTTGAATTTCTTGGAGATTCCGTTCTCGGTTTAATTGTTACTGAAGAACTTTATAAGCGTTATCCAGATTTAGATGAATCACGTTTATCACCGCTGCGCTCAGGTGTAGTTAACATGCGTGCGCTCGCAGATATTGCGCGCACATTAGAACTTGGTCAATACATTCGCCTGGGTAAAGGTGAAGAAGTTACAAACGGGCGCGATAAAAACTCACTTCTTGCAGATGCTCTAGAAGCCTTAATTGGAGCTATTTATCTTCAATGTGGCTTTGATAAATGTACTGAAATTGTGCGCAGATTGATTGCATCAACTATGGATTCTGCCGTTGCACGTGGAGCTGGTTTAGATGGAAAGACAGCCCTTCAAGAGTTAGCAGCCAGCCTTGGAAAAGGTGCACCTGAGTATGTTGTTACTGAACAAGGCCCAGATCACGATAAAGATTTCACGGCTACGGCAATGGTTGCTGGAAACGCTGTGGCGGTGGGAACCGGAAAAAGCAAGCGAGAGGCTGAGCAAGTAGCTGCCCGTATTGCATATGAAACTCTAAAAACTGAGCTACCCCAGCAGTAATATCGACGAAAACAAGCACGTGGCGCGATAGGTTTACCGCGTGTATCTCAAGAGCATGACCCTCAAGGGCTTTAAGTCCTTTGCCTCCAGCACAACGCTGCGTCTTGAGCCCGGTATCACTTGCGTTGTTGGTCCTAATGGTTCGGGTAAAAGTAACGTTGTTGATGCCCTCACCTGGGTTATGGGTGAGCAGGGTGCAAAATCCCTTCGCGGTGGCAAGATGGAAGATGTTATTTTCGCTGGAACAAGCGGACGTGCACCACTTGGTCGCGCAGAAGTCTCATTAACAATTGATAACACTGATGGCGCATTACCTATCGACTACACCGAAGTAACTATTTCTCGCATTCTTTTCCGCAATGGTCAATCTGAATATCAAATCAATGGTGAAGCATCTCGCTTGCTTGATATTCAAGAACTTCTGAGCGACTCAGGTATTGGCCGCGAAATGCACGTCATTGTTGGTCAGGGCCAACTAGATGCAATTTTGATGGCAACTCCAGAGGAACGTCGTGGATTTATTGAAGAAGCCGCTGGTGTGCTCAAGCATCGCAAGCGTAAAGAAAAAGCTTTGCGCAAACTTGATTCGATGCAAGCCAACATGGCGCGTGTCCAAGATTTAACTGTTGAACTACGTCGCCAACTTCGTCCGCTCGGAAAGCAAGCAGAGGTTGCAAAGAAGGCGGCAACAATTCAGGCAGATCTACGCGATGCCAAACTACGTTTGTTTGCAGATGATTTTATTTCAATGTCTCGCACCTTAGATGCAGAGGTTGCAGATGAAACAGCATTGCGTCAAAAGCGTGCAGAAGTTGATAGAGAGTTAGAAACTATTCGCTCTCGTGAAGAAGCACTCGATGCGCAATCAGCAGTTGAAACTCCATTACTTGTTCAAGCACAAGAGACTTATTACCAGTTAAATTCTTTACGGGAAAAATTCCGTGGAACACAAAGTCTTGCCCAAGAGCGCTCACGCTTTCTCAATGAAGAGGCTGAAGAAGCTCGTTCAGCAGGAAGAGATCCTGAGGCGCTAGAAAAAGAAGCTCAAGTTCTGCGTAATGAAGAAAATGCGTTAAGAAATAACATCAATGATTCTCGCACGGCGCTAGCTGCAGCAACTGCTGCACTTGCAAATGCCGAGCAAGCGTTAAAGATGGATGAAGACAAAATCGCTGCAGCAATGCGCGCTATTGCCGATGCTCGCGAAGGAACTGCGCGCCAAGAAGGCCACATCAAATCACTTCAGGCACGCCTTGAAGCAATCGCTGAAGAAATTGCTCGTCTGACTAAAGCTCGCGACGATGCCCAGCAGCGCGTGGATAGCGCATCACGTGAATACGCCTCCTTTGAACTTGAAATTGCTAGCGCTGACTCTGGCGAACTAGGTCTTGATTCTGCTTTTGAAAGCGCCAAGAACGCACTCGATTCCTCTAAGACAAAGCTAGGGGTATTAGTTGATTCTGAGCGTGCTGCAGATCGTGAGAGAAATGCCGTTGAATCTAAGTTAGAAGCGATGAAGTTAACCTCACAAAACCGCGATGGTGCATCGGCTCTTATGCGCGATTCACGCGGCGTGCACATCTTGGGCTCAATTGCCTCACTCATTGAAATTGATAATGGTTGGGAATCAGCAGCAGCGGCTGCCCTTGGAACATTAGCTGATGCAATTGTCGTTCAGGATTTATCTTCAGCTGTAACAGCGTTGACCACACTTCGTGATCAAAACTTAGGCCAGGCCGATGTATTGGTATACGAGGCAGGCAATAGTGGAACTTCAAATATCCCTGCTGGATTAAACGCTCTTTCTTCTCACATTCGCTCACATTCCATTGGTGAGCTGATTTCATCGCTACTAGCTTCAACAGTGGTTGCTGAAAACGCCAGAGATGCCGAAGCAATCCTTCGCTCACACCCATCAGTAACTGTTGTTACACGCGATGGCGATGTGATTACTAAGGTTCGTGCACGTGGTGGTTCTAAATCATCATCTTCGCTCATTGAGATCAAAGCCTTAATTGAAAGCCTTGAAACCAAGCTCACTGAGATTACTCACACATGCGATCGCCTAAAGTTTGAGATTGCAACTGCAACTACTGAGGTTGCCGATCGCCAAAGTTCATTTGATGTTGCACTCTCAAAGCTCAATGAATCTGATGCACGCATCGCATCTATTACTGAACAGCTAGCTGTTTCTGGACAGAACATGAAGTCGGCTCTGGCTGAAGTTGAGCGCCTGAATACATCTATTCAAGAGGCAAGTTCAGCAAAGAACCGTGATGAGGGTGAGCTAGTAATTGCACAGAATCAACTGCATCAACAAGGAGTTGTTGCAGAGCCTGATCACACCTTTACTGAAAACTTACGCAACGCTGTTTCACTTGCACGCACAACTGAAGTTGAAGCCCGCTTAGCGGTTAGAACAATTGAAGAGCGCGTTGATTCAGTAGCAGCACGCGCTAAGGCCCTTGAAGATTCCGCACGTAATGAACGCGAAGCATCAGAGCGCGCCATTGTTCGTAGAGGCGCTCGAGCACGCGCGGCAGTGATATCTCAAGCAATTGCTGAATCTGCTTATGAAGTTCTCATCCATATCGAGCGCTCCATTGCCAAAGCTGCAACAGAGCGCGCACGTTTAGAGGGATCACGAACAGCTAGAGATGGTGAAACTCTCACCGTTCGCACACGTGGTCGTGAGTTAACTACCGAACTTGAACAACTGACATCTAGTGTTCACAAAGATGAAATTGCCCGCGCAGAACAGCGTATGCGTATTGAAACTCTTGAAAACAAGACGATGGAAGAGTTTGGAATTGATACTCAGGTCCTAGTTGCTGAATACGGTCCAGATAAAGATGTTCCAGCATTCTTTGAAAACGAAGCAGGCGAAATCGTCACAACTGAGCTCATTCCTTATCGCCGCGACCAACAGGAAAAGCGATTGGCATCTGCTGAGCGCTCACTTACCTTGCTTGGCAAGATCAATCCGTTAGCACTTGAAGAGTTCTCTACTCTTGAAGAGCGATTAAAGTTCTTAGCGGAGCAGCTAGAAGATTTGAAGAACACGAAGAAAGACTTGCTCGACATCATTAAAGAAGTAGATGACCGCGTGCAGTCAATCTTTATGGAAGCATTTGAATCAACGGCTACGCATTTTGAAGATATCTTCTCTCGACTATTTCCCGGTGGAGATGGCCGTTTAATTTTGACCGATCCTGATAACCCACTAACAAGTGGTGTTGATGTTGAAGCTCGCCCACCAGGAAAGCGCATTAAGCGTTTATCTCTTCTTTCAGGTGGCGAAAAGTCGCTGACAGCAGTTGCTATGTTGGTTGCAATCTTTAAAGCCCGTCCTAGCCCGTTCTATGTCCTGGATGAAGTTGAAGCGGCCCTGGATGATGTGAACTTAGGACGCCTGCTCGTCATTTTGGAAGAGCTCCGCGCAAGTTCACAGCTGATCATCATTACGCACCAGAAGCGCACAATGGAGATTGCTGATGCACTCTATGGCGTGACTATGCGCGGTGATGGAGTAACTGAAGTTATTTCTCAGCGTTTGCGCGAATCTGACGCAAGTTAAGTAAGGCTTTCTCATGGGTTTATTTAGCAAATTCATTGCCAAAATCAAGGGAACAAATGATTTCGCTCCAGCTGACTGGAAAGAGTTAGAGGAAGAACTCCTACTCTCTGATTTAGGTCCATCACTCACCAAAGAGTTCTTAGAGCAAGCCCGTAAAGTTAAGAGTGAGAACGCTCAAGAAGCACTTTCACAGATTTTATCTACGCACCTTTCTTCCAAAGATCGTGGGGCTCTACTAGGCCAAGAAACAACAGTCATCATGGTTGTTGGCGTCAATGGAACGGGAAAGACAACAAGTGTTGCAAAGCTAGCAGCACAGCTAAAAACAGGCGGCAAGAAAGTTGTGATGGCTGCTGGAGATACCTTTCGCGCTGCAGCAGTGGAGCAGTTGCAAACCTGGGGGATGAGAATTGGTGTTGAAGTAGTTTCTGGTAAAGCAAATGGTGATCCTGCATCAGTGGCATTTGATGCAGCTAAGAAAGCACAAGAGAACAAAGCTGATTTTCTGATTATCGACACAGCAGGGCGACTACACAATAAGAATGATTTGATGGCTGAGCTTGAAAAAGTGAAGCGAGTTGTCGAGAAAGTCTTTCCAATTAATGAAGTCTTATTAGTAATTGATGCAACAACTGGACAAAATGGTTTGCAGCAGGCAAAGATTTTTACAGAAGCAGTACAAGTGAGTGGAATTATCCTTACCAAGATAGACGGAAGCGCCCGTGGCGGAGTTGCCCTGGCAATCGAGAAAGAACTCGACATCCCAATCAAGTGGATCGGCACAGGGGAGTCTGAGTCTGATTTTGCCCACTTCGATGCCGAGAGCTATATCCAAGGCCTACTTTCGTAACTTAGATGTAACACAGCGGTGAAATTGTCACGCCGCCGCAATAGTTCACTTCATCTGCCGTAACCGGGGCTAGAGAAGGTATGGACATCTCAAAGGCGAGAAAATTCAAAAACAATCTTGAAGGCAGATGAAAATATGACAGATATTGCGTTGAACTCAGGTGATACAGCCTGGATGTTAGCAAGTACCGCATTGGTTCTTCTTATGACACCTGGACTTGCCTTTTTCTACGGCGGAATGGTTCGCACTAAGAGCGCACTAAATATGATGATGATGTCGTTTATAACTATCGGCATAGTGAGCACTCTCTGGGTTATCTATGGTTTTGAAATAGCTTTCGGTTATAAAGCCGATTCACCTTGGTATGGAAATCTTTCATTCTCTGGCTTAGGTGGAATGGTTAATGATTTAACTAACAATGGTGGTATTTATCCCATTCCAGTTTTGGTCTTTGCAGCCTTTCAATTGATGTTTGCAATCATTACTCCAGCGCTCATCTCTGGCGCAATCGCAGATCGCACTAAGTTCACTGCTTGGGCAGTATTCGTTGCCATTTGGTCAACAATCGTTTACTTCCCAGTTGCACACTGGGTATTTGCATTCGGCAACAAAGTTGGTGACACAGTTACTGGTGCTGGCTTCCTTGCAAGTCAAGGTGTTCAAGACTTTGCTGGTGGCACTGCAGTTCATGTCAATGCAGGTGCTGCAGCTTTAGCACTAGCAATTATTCTTGGTAAGCGCGTGGGTTGGCGCAAAGAGTCAATGCGGCCACACTCATTGCCACTAGTTCTTCTTGGTTCAGGTTTGCTTTGGTTTGGTTGGTTTGGTTTCAACGCCGGGTCAGCACTTGCAGCTAATGGAACTGCAGGTCTTGCCCTCCTTAACACTCAAGTTGCAACAGCCGGAGGCCTTGTTGGCTGGTTGTTAATTGAAAAGATTCGCAACGGACATGCAACCTCTCTTGGCGCAGCCTCTGGCGCAGTTGCTGGACTTGTTGCAATCACTCCAGCATGTGCTTTCGTTGCACCATGGGCAGCAGTAGTTATCGGATTATTTGCCGGTATTTTCTGCGCACTTGCCGTTGGGTTGAAGTACAAGTTCGGGCTTGATGATTCACTCGATGTCGTTGGAGTTCACCTCGTTGGTGGAATCTGGGGATCTTTGGCAGTCGGCTTATTCGGCACCAGTGTTGTGAATAGCGTTGGCGTGGATGGCCTGTTCTATGGTGGCGGTACTGAGCTACTTACCAAACAAGCTTTAGGTGTTGGCTTAGTTGCCCTGTATTCATTCCTAGTGACATTGGTCCTTGGATTCATTATCGAAAAGACAATAGGATTCCGAGTCTCTAGAGATTCTGAAGTGGAAGGTGTTGACTTGTCTGAACATGCCGAGACCGCTTATGAGATGTCTAGTTCTTCACGAGGAGGTTTGTTCTAATGAAGTTGATTACAGCTATTCTCAAACCATCTAAGTTAGAAGATGTAAAAAATGCTCTACAGGCACATGGTGTTGCCGGAATGACGGTCTCAGAAGCTAGTGGCTTTGGTCGTCAAAAAGGACATACCGAGGTTTATAGAGGTGCTGAGTACACAGTGGACCTCATTCCAAAGGTTCGACTTGAAGTATTAGCAGATGATGCAGAGGCAGCCGCAGTTGTCGAAGTCATTGTTAAGGCCGCATCAACAGGAACCATTGGTGATGGAAAGATTTGGACTACTCCAGTTGATCAAGTAGTGCGTGTTCGCACTGGAGAACGTGGGTCAGAGGCAATCTAAGTTACTTATTGGTGAGATTTAAACTAAAGGCGGGCCAATAAAAGTTGGCTCGCCTTTAGTGCAACTGCTCAAGTAGTCTTAGCGCCTTATGTTTGAGTCACTCACCTCCAGATTTAGTAGCGCGTTTTCATCCCTGCGCTCTCGCGGCAAGATAAGTAGCGCTGACGTCGATGCAACCTGTGCTGAGATTCGCCAAGCATTACTTGAATCAGACGTTGCCCTATCTGTCGTGGAAAGCTTCGTTGCGCAGATACTTGAGAAATCATTAGCTGCACTGCCAACAATGCAATCTGGAACTAATCAGGGTCAAGCAATATTTGAAATTGTTAACGCGTCCCTGATTGAAATCCTTGGAGGAGAAGCACGCAGAGTTCGTTTTGCGAAAAATCCGCCAACAGTGATCATGTTGGCAGGTTTACAGGGTGCAGGAAAGACAACTTTGGCTGGAAAGCTCGCAAAGTTTTATGCAGATCAAGGAAACACACCTCTTCTCGTTGCCTCCGATTTGCAGAGACCAAATGCTGTTACTCAACTACAAGTAGTTGGTGAAAGTATTGGTGTTCCAGTCTTTGCACCAGAGCCAGGCAATGGTGTTGGCGATCCAGTTAAGGTAGCCAAGAGTGGTATTGAGTTTGCTAAATCTAAGCAATACAACATGGTCATTGTTGATACTGCAGGTCGCTTAGGTATTGATGAAGAGCTAATGAAGCAGGCATCAGATATTCGAGATGCCGTTAATCCAGATGAGATTCTCTTTGTAGTTGATGCAATGATCGGTCAAGATGCGGTGAGAACGTCACAAGCATTTTTAGATGGTGTTGGCTTTGATGGGGTAGTGCTAACTAAGTTAGATGGCGATGCACGTGGTGGTGCGGCACTATCAATTGCTTCCATTACCAAGCGACCAATTATGTTTGCATCTACGGGCGAAAAGCTCAGTGATTTTGATATTTTCTATCCCGATCGTATGGCATCTCGTATTCTTGGTATGGGCGATGTTGCAACACTTGCTGAGCAAGCTAAGAAGGCTTTTGATGGCGACACTTCTGCGAAGCTGGAGGCAAAGTTTGCAAGCGGTGAAGATTTCACACTGGAAGATTTCTTAGAACAACTACAAGCTATGTCCAAAATGGGATCTATGTCTAAGCTCTTAGGCATGTTGCCAGGTGCTGGGGCGATGAAGAAACAGATTGAAAACTTTGATGAAGGCGAAATAGTTCGCACAAAAGCAATTGTTCAATCAATGACTCCGATTGAAAGACGTGATCCAAAGGTTCTCAACGGCTCACGTCGCGCTCGAATTGCACTGGGTTCTGGACGTAAAGTCTCTGATGTGAACAACTTGGTCGATCGCTTCTCTGCTGCACAGAAGATGATGAAGCAGGTGAGAAACGGAGGCATGCCACAAGGAATGGGCGGTATGGGTCTTCCTGCGATGCCTAAGGCCACAATTAAGAGCGCTCCACCCAAGAAGAAGTCCAAATCCGGTAATCCAGCCAAACGAGCCCTAGAAGAGGGGCAGTAAAGCTCGATTTCACCTTTACTGCCCTGAGATGGCAGAATTGGGCACCTGTTGATGGGGCCCTCTACCCCCGTTCAACATCCACGACCGATAGTTGTATGTAATTGATTGCGCACCCCGCTGCGATTGATTTTTATGACGCACATAAACAGGAGTACAACCTCACTTGGCTACAAAAATTCGTTTAATGCGCATGGGTAAAATCCGCACACCATTTTTCCGCGTAGTTGTTACAGACTCACGCAAAGCACGTAACGGTCTTTCAATTGAAGAAATTGGTCGTTACGTACCAGGACAAGAACCATCACTCATTGAGATCAACTCACAGCGTGCTCAGTACTGGCTCGGTGTTGGTGCACAACCATCAGAGGCTGTAGAGGCTCTTCTGAAGGTCACTGGAGATTGGCAAAAATTTAAGGGTCTTCCTGGAACTGAAGGAACACTTCGCGTTGCAGCTCCAAAGGTCGGCAAGCATGTTGCTTATGAAGCAGCTATGAAGCAGGCAATGGATGAGCCAAAAGAAGGCGCAACTACTCTTAAGAAGAAAGCACAAGAGAAGTTAGCTGCAAAGGCAAACCCAGTTGTTGCAGAAGCAGTAGTTGAAGCACCAGTTGCTGAAGCTGCGGTTGAAGAAGTTATTGAAGCAGTAGTTGAGACTCCAGCAGAAGCTGTTGTTGAAACTCCAGCTGAAGATGCGGCTGCAGAATAACAATGATGGATGAAGCCCTAGAGCATTTAGTAAAGGGAATCGTTGATAATCCTGATGATGTAGTTGTTGCTGAAAAGAATCATCGTCGTGGAACAACTCTTGAGGTTCGCGTGAACCCAGAAGATATCGGCAAAGTTATCGGTCGTAATGGTCGTACTGCAAAAGCGCTTCGCACGGTCGTGAGTGCAATTGCAGGACGTACTGTTCGCGTCGATCTCATCGAGACCGACGAAGCTCGCTAGCAATGCGTTTACTCGTGGGGCGCATCGGTCGCGCCCACGGAATTCTTGGAGAAGCGACGATTGAGGTTCGAACTGATGAACCTGATCGTCGTTTTGCCATTGGTGGCAAAGTTCAAACAGATGCCCATGGTGAGCTAACAATTATCTCTGGCCGCGTCCATAACGGCATTTTGTTGCTGGGATTTAACGGCATAACCGATCGCAATGGCATTGAAAAACTTCGTAATACTCTGATTTATTGCGATGTAGATATCAACGAACCAGGCAGTGATGAAGATGATTACCATGTATTACAACTCATCGGCTGCGCAGCACATTTAGAGTCCGGAGAAAGCATTGGCGAAGTTACAGATGTCATTAATCTTCCTGGCCAAGATTTGTTAGCCATTAAGACTCAGACTGGCGAAATTCTGATTCCTTTTGTGCGCCAATTAGTTCCAGTTGTAGATGTAGCAGCGCGTAGAGTTGTAGTCATTCCACCTGACATGTCAGGGGAAGTTAAATGAGAATTGATACTGTAACGATCTTTCCTGAGTATTTCGCACCGCTTAAACTTTCACTTTTAGGTAAAGCACAAGAAGGCGGGTTAGTTGAGTTTGGAATTCATGATCTGCGCGCTTTTGCCACCAATGTGCATAATCAAGTTGATGACACTCCATATGGGGGCGGCGCTGGAATGGTCATGATGCCTGAAGTCTGGGGACAAGCTTTAGACCCACTGATGTCTGCTGAAACAGATTTAATTATTCTTACTCCTGCAGGCAAGCGCTTTGACCAACCAATGGCTGCGAAATTTTCAAATGCTAAGCACCTTGTTTTTGCATGTGGCCGCTATGAAGGAATAGATGATCGCGTGCGCCAGCACTACCTTTCTAAGAACTTTAGAGTCCATGAAGTCTCAATTGGTGATTATGTTTTGGGCGGGGGAGAAGTTGCATCCCTTGTGATGATTGAAGCTATCACCCGTCTAATCCCGGGTGTTCTAGGAAATCCTGATTCACTTGCTGAAGAATCACATAATGAAGAGGGTTATCTTGAATATCCCAATTACACGAAACCACAAAACTGGCGTGATATTTCGGTACCGGAGATTTTATTAAGTGGAAATCACGGCGAAATCGCAAAGTGGCGAGTGGCACAAGCAATTGAGCGTGCGAAAGAGAATCTTTAACTCGCGAGTAACCCAGGTTGTGCCGTAGCGTTACGCCTATGACCTATGACAGCAAAGCGATTCAAGCTCGACTTATTCGAGACCTAGAGCCTGTCGTTGCTGTTGAACTCGATCGACATCTTAAAGTTCAAAAAAATTGGTATCCCCACGAATATGTCCCATGGTCTGAAGGCCGCGATTTTGCTGGACCTTTAAATGGCGATGCATGGGAAGCAAAGGATTCACGCCTTACACCTGTTGCTCAAGATTCACTCAC